>Ga0209060_10000792_pt1 | contig 45282 bp, 41 predicted proteins | sample Coa_R1_8_FD_187155 | JGI IMG/M metagenome (GOLD analysis project Ga0209060, IMG submission 187155) | Surface soil microbial communities from Centralia Pennsylvania, which are recovering from an underground coalmine fire - Coalmine... | ecosystem: Environmental > Terrestrial > Soil >...
CACGGATTGCAAGGAGCATGTGGTTGTGCTGGGCTCGCTGTCGAAAACATATGCGATGACGGGGTGGAGAGCGGGGTTTGCTCTTGGGCCGAAGCCGATTATTGCGGCGATGAGCAAGCTGCAGTCGCAGAGCACGTCGAATACGGCGAGCATGGTGCAGCGGGCTTCGATTGCGGCGGTGAGTGGGCCGCAGGATTGCGTCGGCGAGATGCGGGCGGACTACATCAAGCTGCGGGATCAGATTTTGAAGGGCTTTGAGACGATTCCGGGGCTGACTTGCACTGTGCCTCAGGGTGCGTTTTATGTGTATCCGAATGTGAAGAACTTTATCGGCAAGGGCGGCGTGAAGTCGGCGACGGACCTGGCGGCGAAGTTGTTGAGCGAGGCGCATGTGGTTGTGGTTCCGGGCGAGGCGTTTGGGACTAGCGAGCATATTCGGCTGTCATATGCCGTGTCGCACGATGTTGTGGATGAGGGTGTGAAGCGGATGCGAGAGTACTTCGCTACGCTGGGCTAGAAATGAAGTTGTGAGAGAGGCCGCACAAGGAAAGTTGGTGCGGTCTTTTTCTTGACTATGGAGCCATATGCCAATGGGAAGTAGTAAATCTGACGTGCGGTTTGCTCCTGTGATTCTTGCAGGGGGGAGTGGGACGCGGTTTTGGCCGCGGAGTCGTAAGGCCAAGGCGAAGCAGGTGCTGGCGCTGGATGGGCAGCGCACGATGATTCAGCAGACGCTGGATCGTCTGTTGCCGCTGGCAGATGCGTCGGATGTTTGGGTGATCACGAATGATTTGCTGGATGATGTGATCGGGGAGCAGTTGCCGGAGGTGCCTCGGGAGCGGATTCTGAGTGAGCCTGCTGCGAGAAATACGGCTCCTGCGTGTGCGCTGGCTGCGTTTTTGCTGGAGAAGACTGCGCCGGAGACGGTGATTGGGATCTTTCCTTCGGACCATGCGATTAAGGACACGGCTCGGTTTGCGGAGGTGGTGCGAGCGGGCGTGGCGTTGGCTGCGAGTGGGGACAAGGTCGTGGTGTTGGGTGTGCCTCCGGCGCGGGCTGAGACGGGTTATGGGTATATCGAGCTGGGTGGAGTGGTGGATGATCCTGCGGTGGCTGACAGTGGGATCGAAGTGCGGCGGGTGAAGCGGTTTACGGAGAAGCCGGATCGCGCGCGGGCGGAGGAGTTTGTTGCTTCGGGAAATTATGCCTGGAACGGCGGGATTTTTCTGTGGAGTGCGCGGACGCTTGCTGGGGCGATACGGGAGTTTCGGCCGGCGATGGCTCCGCTGCTGGAGAAGATTGCCGCGGCGTATGGGACGGCGGAGTTTGAGCGGGTGTTTGCCGAGGAGTATCCGCAGTGCGAGAACATCAGCATCGATTATGCGGTGCTGGAGCCCCGGTCGGCCAAGGGTGAGATGAACTCCGGGATTTATTGTCTGCCGGGTGATTTTGCGTGGAACGATCTAGGGTGCTGGTCGGCGCTGCATGAACATGTGGCAGCGTGTCCGCCGGATATGGTGTCGATCGCCAATGTGATCGATGGGCAAGATCCGCTGACGATCTCGATCGATTCGTGCGGGAACTATGTTTATGCTCCGGGTAAGGTGATTGCGTTGGTGGGCGTGAGCGATCTAGTGGTGGTGCAGACCGGGGATGCTTTGCTGATTACGACGCGCGAGCGGTCGCAGGATGTGGGCAAGGTGGTTGCAGAACTGAAGACCAAGGGTAGAGAAGATCTTATCTAGCCGCTGAATACGGAGCAGAAAAGCAAAATATGGTTGAGACGAAGACGGTGGTGAAGTTTGGGACCGATGGGTGGCGGGGGATTATCGCTGACGACTTTACCTATGCCAATGTGAGGGTGGCCGCGGCGGCGATTGCGAACTATGTGCTGGCGCATGAGGATGCTTTGGCTGGCGTTTGTATTGGGTATGACACGCGGTTTGGATCGCGGTCGTTTGCGCGGGTTGTGGCTGAGGTGTTGGCTGGAGCGGGGATTCCTGTGGCGTTTGCTTCGGGGATTACACCGACGCCTGCACTGTCGTATGCGGTGCGGGAGAGGAAGGCTGCTGGTGGCGTGATGATTACGTCGAGCCACAATCCTGCGGAGTGGAATGGGGTTAAGTACAAGGCTAGTTATGGCGGGTCAGGCAAGCCTTCGATCATGGCTTCAATTGAGAGCTATCTGGAGAAGCCGCTGCCGGTGAGTGCGATGAAAGCGAAGATCGAAGAAGTGGACTTCAATCCGGATTACATTGCCGCGATTGAGCGGTTTGTCGATCTCGATGCGATTCGTAAGTCGGGATATAAGTTTTTGATCGATGTGATGTATGGGGCTGGGCGTGGGGTGATTGCGGGGATCTTTACGCGGGCTGGGATTCCGTTTGTGGAGATTCGTAATGAGGTGAATCCGCTGTTTCCGGGGATCAATCCGGAGCCGATTCTGCCGCATATTCGTGAGACGCAGCTTGCTGTGGTTGCGGAGAAGTGCGATGCCGGGTTGATTACGGATGGCGATGCGGATCGCATTGGCGCGGTGGATGAGCATGGGAACGTTGTCGATGCGCATAAGGTGTTTTCCATCCTGATGTATTGGTTGCTGGAGCGGAAGAAGTGGCCTGGTGAAGTGACGCGGGCGTTCAATACGACGAAGATGATCGACCGCATTGCGGCAAAGTATGGGCGGAAGCTGAATGAGCATGGGATCGGGTTCAAGTATGTGTGCGACCTGATGCTGGAGAAAGAGATTTTGATTGGGGGCGAGGAGTCGGGTGGGGTGGGTATTAGCCGGCATCTTCCGGAGCGCGATGGGTTACTGAATTCGCTGCTGTTGGCGAATGTGATGGCGGATGAGAAGAAGACGCTGGGCCAGCTTGTCGCGGCGCTGCAGGAGGAGTTTGGCGAGCACCAGTATGGCCGCGTGGATATGCATATTGATGAGGCATTGAAGCAGTCGGCGATTGCTCGGGCGAAGGCTGGAGTGAAGGACTTTGCCGGGTTGAAGGTGCTGCGGGTGGAGACGCTGGATGGCATAAAGTTCTTTCTCGAGAATCCTGATTGCGCTTCGAAGCCGAATGCTGCTGAGACGTGGTTGTTGCTAAGGGCTTCGGGGACGGAGCCGCTGCTGCGGGTGTATTGCGAGAGTTGTTCAACGGAGTCGGTCGCCAAGGTGCTTGAGGCGGCGCAACAGTTTGTATTGCAAGGGAGTGCTGTTTGAGTCAGCCGGTTCGTGTGGAGACGAAGGGAATTTTGTTTGACATGGATGGAGTGCTGATCAGCTCCATCGGTTCGGTGGTGCGGTGCTGGCAGCGGTGGGCGAAGCTGTATGACATTCCGAACGCGGATACGTATGAGGTGCCGCATGGGATGCGGGCGATTGAGATTGTGCGGAGTCTGAGGCCCGATATCGACGCGGAGGAGGGGCTTCGCGTGATTGAAGACATGGAGATGGAGGACACGGCGGATTTGAAGGTTCTGCCGGGGGTGAAGGAGTTGATGGAGAGTCTTCCGCTGGATCGGTGGGCGATTGTGACTTCGGCTACGACTCGGCTTCTGTTGGGGCGGTTGGAGGCGGCTGGGCTGCCGGTTCCTGCTCGGCTGATTAGTGCCGATATGGTGGAGCGGGGGAAGCCTGACCCGGAGCCGTATCGCCGGGGTGCTGGGTTGCTTGGATTTTCGCCGGAGGAGTGCATTGTCGTGGAGGATGCTCCTTCGGGGGTAGGGGCTGGGGTGGCTGCGGGATGTAGGGTGTTGGGAGTGCTGGGGACCCACTCGGCGGAGGAGTTGGCGGAGGCGAATTGGGTGGTGGAGTCACTGGTGGGTTTGGGGGTGACGGTGACTAAGGATGGGTTAGAGCTTCGGTTTGCTCCTTTGGCGTAGTCGGTCATGGCATCCCCCTCTGGGTATTTTTGGTGCTAAAGTCTTCGATTCATTATGTTTAGGTCTGGACTACGTTTTGGTCAGGTCTGGTTAAAAGGCAAAGCCCCGGTTGGTGTCCGGGGCTTTTCTCTTTTCTATATCTATTTTAGCTGATTGGGTGGAATGGATCGGCAATGGTATGTTGTTGATTTTGTTTGGGATGATTGATGTTTGGGCTTGACAGTTTTTGGGTGCGCGCGCCATGGGGGGATTTGTGGTGGTACGGGCAAAATGCGAGGGTTCTTCGCCTTCGGCTCAGAATGGACAAGCAAAAACAAAAACGGCAAAAGCAGATCCCTGCGAGGATGACAAACAAGAAAGGCAAAGACAACAGCACTGCAACGGCGATGTTTTGGTTGAGTAACGGTATGGGTAGAGAAGCAGGTTTCTCCGCTCCGCAGCTCACGGTGAGGCTGTGAGCTGCTCGGTCGAAATGACAGATTTGGGTGGGCAAAGATTTAGGTGGATGAGGATAGAAGGAGGGCTTCGACTTTTTGGAGGTCTTCTTCGGTGTCTACGCCTATGGTGTCGTGGTCGGTGGATTCGACGTGGATGTGGATGTTGTTTTCGAGGAAACGGAGTTGTTCGAGGCGCTCGGTATGTTCGAGCGTGCTGGGGGGGAGGGTGGGGAAGCGCTCGAGGGTGGCTTTGCGGTAGGCGTAGAGGCCGAGGTGCTTCCAGTATTGAGGGCTGGCTCCGTCGCGGTCGTACGGGATGGTGGCGCGGGAGAAGTAGAGGGCTCGGCCGTCGGTGGCGGTGACAACTTTTACGGCGTTGGGATTGTTGATGTTTTCCGGGGTGCAGCGGACTTTTAGGGTGGAGACTTCGACCTCGGGGCGAGTGAAGGGGCGGAGGAGGGCGGCGAGGTGTTCGGGCTTGAGGAGGGGCTCGTCGCCCTGGATGTTGACGTAGATGTCGGCGTCGATGAGCTGGGAGACGGCGTGGAGGCGGTCGGTGCCGCTGGGGAGATCGGGCGAGGTGAGTTGGACGGGCCAGTTTTGCTGACGGCAGAGGGCGGCGACTTCGTCGGAGTCGGTGGCGATGAGGACCTGGTCGAGTTGAGGGCAGGCCAGGGCGGCTTCGTAAACCCATGCAAGCATTGGGCGACCGGCGATGGTGCGGAGGACTTTGCGGGGGAGTCGCGTGGAGGCGAGGCGGGCGGGGATCACTCCGAGGATTCGAGGGGTGCGCTTTTCGGGGGGCATGGAATCAAGTATGATGGTATCTGACTGTGCCGCGGCGATTCTCCTTTGGGTCGCGCTTGGCTTGAATGTCCTGATGGGCGCGGTCACTCACCACATCGGCGGTGTAGCTCAGATGGTTAGAGCGACGGACTCATAACCCGTAGGTCGACAGTTCGATTCTGTCCACCGCCACCAAACGTTGCAGACCGCCCGGTCGCACGCAATCTTCGTACGAGAGTATCATTTCAGCAGCGGGATACGTCTAACCCGTAGCGCCTGGTTTGCCGGTTGGCCGGCAGGTGGGATGTGTCTGTCACGTTGTTCCGGAGATGTTCTTGTCTATGCCTAAGATTACGAAGATTCTGCTGCTGGTCGTGTCGGTTGTTTTGGTGCTCACCGTATTTCTCGGCGTGAATTCGAGCGGCGTGAGCGCTGCGACGGAACAGCAGGAAGGTGCATATCGCCAGATCGATGTGTACAGCCAGGTACTGCGGCACATCCAGACGGACTATGTCGAGGAACCGAACATCAACTCGGTGACGAATGGGGCGCTGCGTGGGCTGCTGGAGTCGCTGGATGCTGACTCGAGCTACCTGACGCCGGAAGACTATAAGACCTACAAGGCGGACAAGGGCGGCAAGGCGCAGGTTGGGATCAACGTGTCGAAGCGGTATGGCTATGCGACGGTGGTTTCAGTGGTGCCTGGTAGCCCGGCCGATAAGGCGAATTTGAATGACGGCGATATTATCGAGGCGATTGGGACGCAGGATACGCGGGATCTTTCGCTGGCGATGATTCAGTTGTTGCTGGAAGGGCAGCCGGGAAGTGAGCTGACGGTTTCGGTGGTGCGGCCGCGGAAGCCAAATCCGGACAAGATCTCGATGACGCGGACTTTGATGGCGATGCCTCCGGTTTCGGAGACGATGTATGAGAACGCGTCGATTCTCTATTTGAAGCCGGTGGTTCTGGATCATGACCATGTGCAGCAGGTCGAGGCCAAGCTGAAGGGGATGTCGAAGGCAGGCAACAAGAAGATTCTGCTGGACCTGCGGGATGTTGCGGCGGGTGACATGACCGAGGCTACGCGGCTGGCGAACTTCATGCTGAAGTCGGGCACGATTGCGATGCTCGAGGGGCAGAAGGTGCAGAAGCAGACGTTTGCGGCTGATCCTTCGAAGGCGATCAATACGACGGCTCCGGTGGTAGTGCTGGTGAATCGCGGGACAGCTGGACCGGGAGAGTTGGTTGCTGCGGCTCTGCTGGAGAACAAGCGCGCTGAGGTTGTGGGCGAGAAGACTTTTGGCGAGGGCGCTCAGCAGAAGACGTTTGAACTGTCGGATGGTGCGGCGTTGATTCTTTCGGTGGCTAAGTACGAGTCGCCTTCGGGTAAGAAGCTGCAGGATGAGGGCGTGACGCCGGGAGTTTTGGTGGCTTCTAATACTGACGATGGCGGAGTGGCGGATGATGATGCTACGCCTGCCGATACCCAGCCGGCGCCGGCGAAATCGAGCGTGACGGTGGATGAGCAGCTTACAAAGGCGCTTGATATTTTGAAGGGCAAGGCCGCTTAACGACGATTTTCCGTTCCTGATTCCTGGCACTCTGATCTGCCGCAGTTGTGTGTTCGTACATGCTATTGTGGGAGACCAGTGCCGAGCTTATTTCATCGCGAAACGGCGTCTGCTGAGGTTGAAGTTGAGCCTCGGTGGCGACAACTCTTTCGCCGCGTACTGATGGGGCCGGAGTATCCGAGCCGCCGGATTGCGCGGCGGTTTACTTTCTATACCTTGCTGGGGTTGTCGGCTGTCTTTGGGGCGCTGTGTGGGCTGATGCTGGTCTACTCGATCGATTTGCCGCAGATGGAGGACTTGGCGCGGTATCACCCGAATACTACGACTGAATTGCTGGATATTCATGGCAAGGTATTTGGGTCGTTTGCGCTGGAACGGCGGGTGGTGGTGCCGTACTCGGAGTTTGCGCCCGTGCTGCGGCAGGCGATTATCTCGATTGAGGATAAGAGCTTTGAACGCAACTGGGGGGTGAACCTGGTGCGGGCGGTGGGTGCGGCGTATCGGGATTTGCATGCTCAGGGCCGGGCTCAAGGTGCGTCGACGATTACGATGCAGCTGGCGCGGAATCTTTTTCTGTCATCGGAGAAGACTTACGGGCGGAAGCTGCAGGAAGTGATTCTGTCGATGCAGATCGAGCGGCGGTTCACCAAGCAGCAGATCTTTGAGCTGTATGCCAACCAGATCTATCTGGGGCGTGGGACGTATGGGTTTGAGGCGGGATCGCAGTACTACTTCAGCAAACATGCGAAGGATTTGACGTTGCCGGAGGCGGCGTTGCTGGCGGCGTTGCCGAAGGGGCCGGAGTATTATTCGCCGGTGCGGTTTCCGGATCGGGCGCTGCGGCGGCGGAATCTTGTGCTGAGCGAGATGCTGGCGGATGGAAAGATTACGGAGGCGCAGGCTGAGGCGGCGAAGTCGGCCCCGCTGGGGCTGCGGCTGGAGTCTCCGCCGAATAGTGTGGCACCTTATTTTGTGGAGGAGGTAAGGCGGCAACTCGAGAAGGAGTATGGCGTCGAACAGGTGCATGGTGCGGGGTTGCGGGTGTATACGTCGCTCGATCTTGATCTGCAGATTGTAGCGAACAAGGCTGTGCTGGATGGGATAGCTACGTATGAGCGGCGGAAGGGGTGGGTTGGGAATCTGTCGAACGTGGTGCTGGGTGGTGGGGATGTCGAGACGTACAAGCATCCGGACTGGACGCAATCGCTGGAGAAGGGCAGTTATGTGCACGGGGTTGTGACCTCGGTTGAGGCGAAGAAGGTCACGATCAAGTTGGGTGGGCTGCAGGTTGTGATGACGCCGGAGGATTGGAAGTGGACGCAGAATGTGGATGGGGATAGCTTTCTGCGGAATGGCGATGTGGTGTATGTGCGGATTGAGGAGAAGGGCGCGGATGGGGCGTGGCGGGCTTCGCTACAGCAGGACTCGGGGGCGCAGGCTTCGATGATGGCGGTGGACAATGCCAGCGGTGAGGTGCTGGCGATGGTGGGGGGACGAGATTTTGCGCTGTCGCAGTTCAATCGGGCGACGCAGGCGCAGCGGCAGGTGGGGTCGTCGTTCAAACCGTATGTGTATACGACGGCGGTAGAGGCGGGGGCCAAGCCTACAGACATTATTGTGGACGGGCCGGTGACGTTTCCTACGCCGAGCGGTCCGTATACGCCGCATAACTACGAGCCGAACTATAAGGGCGCGATGACGCTGTTGAATGCTTTTGCCGAATCGCGGAATATTCCGGCGCTGAAGCTGGCCGCGCGTGTGGGGATCAGGAAGGTGATCGAGACGGCGCACCGGTTTGGAGTGACGAGCGATATTCCGGCGTTTCTACCGGTGGCGATTGGGTCGGCTGACATTACGCTGTATGAGCAGGTGGGGGCTTACAGCGTTTTTCCGAATGATGGGATTCGGATTGAGCCGCATTACATTCGTAAGGTGACGCAGGCGGATGGGCTGCCGTTCGATCAGGATTCGGTGCAGGTGGATGAGGTGATCTCGGTCGAGACGGCTCGGACGATGATGCAGTTTTTGCAGGCTGTGGTGCGGCAGGGGACGGCGGTTGCGGCTTCGCAGATGAAGCATCCGTTTGGGGGGAAGACGGGGACGACGAATGATTTTACGGATGCGTGGTTCATTGGGTTTTCGCCGTCGGTGACTTGCGGGACGTGGATTGGGTATGACGATCGGCAGTCGCTGGGGGAGAAGGAGACGGGGGCTCGCGCGGCTCTGCCGATGTGGATGGATTTTATGAAGGCGGCGATTGCGAATAAGCCGGATGAGACGTTTGCGGCTGAGGGTGCTCCGAAGAAGACGCTGGATGTGCCCTTGAATCGGGGTGTGGTCGCTGCTCCGAAAGAGGCGCCGGAGGAGGAGGAGCCGGATGCTCCTACGTCGCCGAAGGTTGGGACGAGTGTTGCTCCGAGTTCGACGGCGCTTCCTGGGGATAGCGCGGATGCTCCTGGAGGAAAGGCTGTGGCGAAGAGTCCGGCTACAGTGGCAAAGCCTGTTGTGCCGGCTCCGGCGAAGCGGGTTGTGGTGCCGATGAATGGAGCTACGGCGCCAGCAAAGCCTGCGGATGAGCCGAGGAGCGGGGTTTCGAAGCCACCAGCCGACAAAGAGTGAAGTAACGCTGGGCTTGACGGACGTCTCGGCCGATTTGCTCGCGGAGGGCTTCAGGTGAAGGAAACCGGATTTCTGCGCGAAGCCGCTTAAGGAAGGTCAGGGTGAGTGGGGTTTGTTCGGTTAGTTCGACAGGGTGGAAGTTGAGCAGGTGGGATTCTACGGTGAAGGAGTCTGCGCCGAAGGTGGGGCGATTGCCTACGTTGGTGACGGCGTCGAAGGTTTCAGCAGATGAGCCGGTGCCGATGGTGAGGGTGGTGATGTAGACGCCGTTGGCGGGCAGGAGTTCGTTGTAGGGCGCGAGGTTGATGGTGGGGACGGTGTAGCGGGTGCCGTAGCCGCGTCCTGAGGCTGGGGTGGAGTCGATGGCGAAGGGTTGGCCGAGGAGGGCGCGGGCATGGCTGACGTCACCGGCGGTGATGAGCTGACGGATGCGGCTGGAGGAGACGGGGCCTCCGCGCAGGGTTCGGGGGGAATAGATGCGGACGGTGAAGCCTAGTTCGCGGCCAAGGGCTTCGAGGCTTTCGATGCCGGCCTCGGCCTGATAGCCGAAGCGGAAGTTTTCGCCCTCATGCAACTCGGTGACGTGGAGGGCTTGCTGCAGGACGTCGGTGGCGAAGGCGCGCGCGGTGTGCTGGGAGAGCTCTTCGGTGAAGGGGAGGACGAGGACAGCGTCGAGGCCCGTGGTTTCGAGGAGTTCGAGCTTGCGGGTGAGGGGCGTGATGAGTGGCAGGCTTGCGTTGGGGCGGAGGACTCGTGCGGGGTGGGGATCGAAGGTGATGGCGACGGAGGTTTGGTTGAGTTCCCGGGCGCGGGCGACGACCTCGGCGATGACCCACTGGTGGCCGCGATGAACCCCGTCGAAGTTGCCGATGGTGGCGACGGAGGGGCCGAAGTTGGGGGGGAGATCGGCGAGTTGGCGATAGATGCGCATCAGGCAATCTCGAAGGTGATCTGCTGGCCATCGTAGGCCAGACGGATGTGGGGTGGAAGCTCGGCCTCGGTGGCGGCGTGGTCGAGATCGTGGCTCATGTGGGTGAAGAAGGCTCGGCGGGGCTTGAGCTTTTCGACGAAGCCGATGGATTTTTCGAGATGGGAGTGGCTGAAGTGAGGATCGCGACGCAGGGCGTCGAGGATGAGGATGTCGAGGTCTTGCAGGAGCGGGATGCTTTCTTCGGGGATGTCGTTCATGTCTGTGAGGTAAGCAGCGGTGCCGAAGCGATAGCCGGTGATCTCCTGACGGCCGTGTGTGATGGGGATGCGGCGGAAGCAGGCTCCGAAGAGGTCGAAGCCGGCGCCGGGGGTGGGGTCGATGCGGTGGATTTCGACGCGGGCGCTGGTGGGGTGGCGGTTTTCGGTGCGGAAGGTGTAGTCGAAGACACGCTCGATGGTGGCGGCGGTGTGGTCGTCGGCGTAGATGGGCAGGTTGCCCTTGTGGTGGAAGCTGAGGGGGCGGAGGTCGTCGAAGCCCATGATGTGGTCAGCGTGGCCGTGGGTGTAGAGGACGGCGTCGACGTGGCGGAGGTTCTCGCGGATGGCCTGAGCGTAGAAATCGGGGCCAGTGTCGATGAGGACGATGTGGTCGTTGTAGGCGAGGCGGATGGAGGGCCGGGTGCGACGGTTGCGCGGGTCTCCGCCGGGAGAGACGGCGGAGGTGCAGACGGCGCAGTCGCAACCGAGCGTGGGGACGCCCATGGAGGTTCCGGTGCCGAGAAAGGTGAGGGTTGCCTCCATCGTTTAGCGAACGATACTCGGGCCGACGGGGTTTGGACGGCCACCTGTGGGCGATCCGGCTTTGGCGGCGGCGGAGCGGGCGAGGGCCTGGGTGATCTCGAGGAAGGCCATGCGGAGTTCGAAGAGGGCGCTTTCGAGGAGGCGGTCTTCGTCTGGGGTGAGGTTGCCCTTGGTTTTTTCAGCTAGGACACCGAGCATGTCGATGCTTTGGCGCGCGCCCATGAGGTCGACCTGGGGCTGCTGGCCCTCGGGAGTGGCCCCGCCGAGCTGCATCATGGCGGTGAGGTAGACGGACTGGACGAGCTGGTCGAAGCTCATGGCCGGGGGATGGTCGGCGCCGGGGTTTGCAGCGCGGATCGCGGTGTCGAGGCGCTCGGCTGTCATCTCGTAGGCGCGGCGGGACTGCTCGGTCTGCTCGGCTGTGGGTGCGGGGGGCAGGTCGTGCTCCGGCTCTTCGGCTTGTGGTGCGGCGGGTGGTTCGGGAATGGCAGTGGGTGCCGGCGGAGGCGCGGCGGCTGCGGGCTCGCGGCTTTCTTTATCGGGGGATGGGTCGGCGTCGGGGCGGGGCTCGCCGTCGAGGGTGAACTTGCGGCGGTCGGTGATGACGAAGGGCTTGTTCTTTTCGGACATAATTAGGCTCTTTCGGGAGATTCAGATGCTGGTGATTGCCCTGGGGCTTCAGCGGGCGAAAAAGGGACGGCGATAGGTATGGCGATGCCGCCGGAATAGGTGAGCGGGAGGCCGCGGTCCAAGGCTTCGCGGCGTGCATAGCCTAGCGCGAGCTGCACGGGATTTGATGGAAGCGGGATGGAGGCAGTGCTGGTTAGTTCGCCGATTTGTTTGCCTTCGGCTTCGAGCATCGATCCAGCCGGGGGTAGATCTCCTTCGAGGCGGAAGGCGCTGAAGGTGCGATGTACGTTGCCGCGGGAACGGATGCGCTCGACGATCTCCTGACCCAAGTAGCAGCCCTTGTTGAAGTGCAGGGCGCGGGCCTGGGCGGTCTCCTGAGGGAGCTCGCGGTCGCGGATATCTTTGCCGTAGAGCGGGGTGCCTTCGAGGATGCGGAGGTATTCGAGGCTCTCGGGGGCGGCGGTGACGGCTCCGGCGGCGAGCAGGGCCTCCGAGAGGGAGGCGATGGTTGCGGTGTCGGCCCAGAGCTCGAAGCGGGGGACGAGTGGGCTGTGAGCGTGGATGATGGTGACAGGGGTGGAGCTCCACTCGGTGGTTTGAAGGTCAAGGGGTGCGAGGTGTTCGACGTTTAGGCCGAGCATTGCAAGGAGGGCTGCGGCTTCGGGGCCTGCGATGGATAGGCCGGAGCGGGTCGCTGAGACGTCGGACAACTCTACGTCGTCCATGATGATGAAGCGGTCGAGGAGGGCTATGAGGCCGGGGACTTGCGCGGAAGCGGTTTCGAGGAGGAGAGCGTCGGGATCGGCGTAGATGTATGCGTCGCCCTGGATGCGACCTTGCACGCTGAGAACGAAGCTGTAGGAGCCTTTGCCGGGTTTGAGGTCCTGAATGGAGTTGGTGACCATGCCGTTGAGCCAGCGGACTCGGTCTTCGCCGGTGGCGCGGATCCAGCCGGTTTCGTTGAGGGGGAATATTGCGGCTTTGTCGAGCAGAGCGTTGAGCTGGGTCGCGGCCGGGTTGGTGATTTCGGATTGGGCGGTGGGGGCCATGGTGGGCGGTAACGTGAAACTCTGCGTACACTTGATTATAGCGGTCGATTGAGAGGGATATGTTGCAGCGAAGAGTTTGGAGCAGGGGCTGGATTGCGGCGGCCGTGTTGTTGGTCGGTCTGGCACAGGTGGGTTTTGCGGGGACGCTGGACGGTGTGCAGGCCTCGGCTGATGCGTCGAATGAGACGCGGATGACGAAGGATCAGGCGAAGGATCTCTTTCGCTCGGTGGATGAGATTCTGGGCTTTGTCAGCAGTGATACGAAGCTGCCTATCGAACACAGCGTGAAGCGGAAGCTGATATCGCGGGATGAGGTCAATCATTATCTCAAGGCGAAGTTCGATGAGGATGAGAGCGCGAAGCGGATGGAGCGTTCCGAGATTGTGCTGAAGAAATTTGGTCTGCTGGATCGGGATTTTCATCTGCGGCCGTTTCTTCTTGCGTTGCTGACGGAGCAGATTGCGGGCTTCTATGACAACAAGACGAAGACGGTAAATCTGCTGGACTGGATTCAGCCGGACGAGCAGAAGCCTGTGCTGGCGCATGAGTTGACTCACGCGTTGCAGGATCAGCGTGTGGGGCTGACGAAGTGGTCGGATGTGAGCTTGACGGGGATCTCGTACACTGTGGCCGACGATAACAAGCATCTGCAGGTGGATGAGGCAGAGACGGCTCGTGAAGCTGTAGCTGAAGGGCAGGCGATGGCCGTGTTTATCGACTACACGATGCGGTCGACGGGGAAGACGATTGCGGATGCTCCCGAGCTTGCGGACAAGATGAAGGATTCGGTGGCGGATAATGGCGGATCGCCGGTGATGGCGCGGGCTCCGCTGCTGTTGCAGGAATCGCTGCTGTTTCCTTATAGCGAGGGGCTGGGGTTTGAGCAGGCGATTTTGGTGAAGGCGGGTAAGGAGGCGGCGTTTGCCGGGGTGTTGGCGAATCCGCCGTCGTCGAGCTTCGAGATTATGCATCCGGCGGCTTATATGAGGCATACGCCGGTGCCGGTGCTGCATTTGCCGGATATTCATCCGTTGATTGATGCTGAGTACACGCCATATGACCTAGGTGTGATGGGTGAATTGGATGTGCGGATTCTGGCGGAGCTGTTTGGCGGACGCGAGATTGCGGATGCGCTGGCTCCGGCTTGGAACGGTGGCGTGTACTATGCGGCGCAGCGCAAGTCGGCGGTGACGGACGCACAGAAGGAATCCACGGCATCGATTGGGCTTTTGTATAGCTCGCGGTGGAAGAATCCAGACTCGGCGCGGACTTTTTTGCGGATCTATTCGGCGCAGATTCCGCGGAAGTACTCGGGTGTGGTGCGGCGATCGAAGGATGAATTGGACGATAGCGAGCAGGTGTATTCGACCAACGAGGGCGATGTTTATCTTTCGATCTCGGGCGCTGGAGTTTTTGTAAGCGAAGGGTTTGATCTGGCGCTAGCGCGGAAACTTCGTGATCGGATTCAGAGCGTGCAGTCGGATGCGCCGTTGCAGGTTGCAGGAGCGCCGGAGTTGCATGAGCCTGCGTTGACGATGGCGCAGGGGCTTTCGTCATTCGGCGTGATGAAGGCAGCGGGCCTTGGACGATATACTTCTGAAGGACACACCACAGCGATGGGGCCGGATCACGTCCGGTAGAGGAGCGAAGCATTTGAGCAAGGCAGAGATTGGAATCATCGGCGGCAGCGGTTTGTATGCCATGCCGGGACTTACCGGAGTGCGCGAAGAGCGCGTAGAGACGCCATTTGGGGATCCCTCCGATGCATTTATTCTGGGCGAGCTTGAGGGGCGCCAGGTTGCTTTTCTGGCACGGCATGGACGTGGGCACAAGCTGTTGCCGACGGAGTTGAACTTTCGCGCGAATATTTATGCGATGAAGGCGTTGGGAGTGGAGCGGATTCTGTCTGTGTCTGCGGTGGGCTCGCTGAAGGAAGAGCATAAGCCTACGGATTTTGTGATGCCGGATCAGTTCATCGACCGTACGTTTGCACGTACGTCGACGTTCTTTGGTGATGGTGTTGTGGCGCATGTGGGTTTTGGTGATCCGGTGTGTGCGACGGTGGCTTCGGTGTTTGAGAAGGCATGTGCTGCGGTTGGTGTGGTCGGTAAGAACGGCGGGACGTATGTCTGCATGGAAGGGCCGCAGTTTTCGACGCGCGCTGAGTCGAATCTTTATCGCAGCTGGGGCGCAGATGTGATTGGGATGACGAATCTGCAGGAGGCGAAGCTGGCTCGCGAGGCAGAGATTTGCTACGCCACGATGGCGATGGTGACCGACTACGATTGCTGGCGTGAAGGCCATGATGATGTGACTGTCGATCAGATTGTTGCGGTGATGCATCAGAACTCGGAGAACGCGGCGAAGGTTGTGAAGGCGGCAGTGGCCGCTATGCCGAAGGGCGAAAGGAACTGCGCGTGCGCCAGTGCGCTGAAGTACGCGATTCTGACTGGCCGCAAGGTAATTCCAGCAGAGACGAGGCAGAAGCTTTCGTTGCTGTTGGAGAAGTATTTGTAAGATTTCGTTTGGGCTTATGTTGATGCTGCTTTGAGCAGCATTGCTTCAGGTTGAATTTCTCATTTTATTCAGAAGGAACTCATGTCAATTCTTGTCGTTGGATCGGTAGCGTTCGATAGCATTCAGACGCCGCATGGTGCGGTGGATCATTGCCTAGGTGGGGCTGCGACTCACTTTGCTCTTGCGGCCAGCTACTTTACGCCGGTCCGTGTAATTGCTGTTGTGGGCAAGGACTTTACGGCGGAGCACGAGGCGGTGCTGACGCGGCGTGGAATTGATACGCGCGGCCTGGAGCGGGCTGATGGGCTTAGCTTCCACTGGACGGGATCGTATGTGAACTCTCTGAACGAGGCGCAGACGCTGGGTACGGATTTGAACGTGTTTGCGAACTTCGAGCCGAAGATTCCCGAGGCTTACAAGGACAGCGAGTATCTTTTCCTGGCGAACATTGATCCGGTGCTGCAGGCGCGGGTTCGTAGCCAGATGCCGAATGTAAAGATGGTGTGCGGCGACACGATGAACTACTGGATCGCCGATCATGCTGCGAATCTGGCGAAGGTCCTGCGTGAGCTGGATGTGCTGCTGATCAATGATGGCGAGGCGCGGATGCTGGCGGGAGAGAAGAATCTTGTGCTGGCTGCGAAGAAAGTGTTGGAGATGGGGCCGAAGACGCTGGTCGTGAAGCATGGCGAGTATGGTGCGACTTCGTTCTTTGGAGACCGGTCGTTTGGTGACGGCATCAAGGCATCGCATCCTTTTCGTGCGCCGGCGTTGCCGCTGGCTGAGGTTGTCGATCCGACGGGGGCGGGTGACTCGTTCGCCGGTGGGTTCTATGGCTATCTTGCATCGCAGCCCGAGTTGACGCCTGCGGTGTTTCGTACGGCGATGTTCTACGGCGGCGTGATGGGCTCGTTTGCGGTGGAGAAATTTGGGACCGAGCGTTTGCAGGGCGTGACGCGGGAAGAGATCGACGAGCGGTTCAAGCTGTTTATGGAGATTTCGCACCTTGACACGACGCGGGCGTAGATCAGGTCCGCTTGCTCCGGTTGTCGAAGGAAGCGGCGATGTGGTGCGGCCAGCTACGCGGGAGGAGACACGTCCTGTAGCGCTGGCCGCTGTTGTTGTGGGCTTTGTTGCACTGATTGTCAGCTTTCTGCGCGGATATGTGTTGCTGTATGGGGATGCGGTCGCGCACCTGGGAATTGCGCGGCGGATTCTGGATTCACGTAATCCGGGGTTGTCGCAGCTTGGCGGAGTATGGCTTCCGCTGCCGCACCTGCTGATGGTTCCGTTCGTGCAAAAGATGGAGTGGTGGCAGAACGGATTGGCTGGTTCGTGGCCGTCGTTGCTGTGCTATGTGGCGGGTGTTGCAGGACTGTACCGGCTGACGCGGCGCATGATGACGCCGAAGTGGGCGCTTGCCGCGACGTTGTTTTTTGGGCTGAATCCGAACCTGCTGTATCTATCTACGACAGCGATGACCGAGCCGCTGTTCCTTGCGCTTCTGATTTGGCTGACGCTGCTGACTGTCGAATGTGTCGATGCAATTCATCGTGGGAAGACTGGTTTCGTTGCGCGGCGGATGATTCTGATTGCGCTGTTTATCATGGCGGCGGTCTTTACGCGATACGACGGGTGGGTGCTCGGCGCGGTTGTGTGGTGCGTGGTGGCCTGGGAGCTCAGACGGAAACGCGATGTATGGCGTGCCGTGGCCCCATTTTTTGTGGTGTTCACAGTGTTGACAGTGGCTGGTCCGTTAAGCTGGCTCTCTTACAATCAGCATTTCTTTCATGATGCACTCGACTTTATGCGTGGGCCTTACTCGGCTGGGGCTATTGAGAGGAAGACGACTCCTCCGGGCGCGGGACATTATCGCGGATGGCACAATCCTGTCTGGGCATTGATTCTGTATATGCGTACGGCGCAGTTGGATGCTGCTGCCTGGGAGATTGGGTTTGCTGTGATGGCCGCGGCCCTTGCTGGATCGGTGCTTGCGGTTCGGCGTGGGTTTACGCAGGTCGTGATTCTTCTTTGGTTGCCGCTGGCCTTCTACGTGTACTCGGTTGCGTTTGGGTCGGTGCCGATTTTTATTCCGCCGCTTTGGCCGCACTCGTACTACAACTCGCGGTATGGAATGGAGTTGTTGCCGGCGCTTGCTGTGTTCCTGTTCTTTGCCGTGGCCTGGATTGAGCAGCGATGGAGGGCGTCGCAGCCTCTGAAGTCGCGGCTGATGCAGCCGATTGCGCTCGCGCTGATTGCGGCCAATACGGTTGCGATGATGTATCGGGTGCCTCTTGTTCTGAAAGAGGCGCAGGTAAATTCGACGACGCGAGTGGCGTTCGAGGCGGCGCTGGCGCGGGAGCTCAAGAGCTTTCCAGCGGGAGTTCCGATCCTGATATATGTTTCCGACCATGTCGGTGCGCTGCAGCAGGCTGGCATTCCGCTGAAGCAGACATGGAATGAGAATGATTACGACAGCTGGATGGCGGCGCTGGCCGATCCGGCGGGGCGGGCTGCGTATGTGATTGCGATGACCGGCGATGCGGTCTCAAAGGCTGTGGCGGAACGCCCTCAAGGGCTTACTGAGCTGACAGTGCTTTGCACGACGGGGCAGCCATGTGCGCGGATCTATCGTTCGGAGCGATTTTCGCTGCCGCCTGGAGCTCCGTAGGCCGGATATTGGCTTGGATACGCCTGGCGAGAGAGTCGCTACATTGTGGGCTTACGGTGCTACTATCCACGCAGACTTATGTTGATTCCGTCATCATTTCATTTCAGTCAGATTGATCAAGAGCTGCTCTCCATGGGCACAGCAGCGCGATTGGTTGCGGCGAGCCTGCTGGGCGGAGCAATTGGCCTTGAGCGGGAACGGCGGCACAAGGCGTCAGGTTTGCGCACGAACATGCTGCTGTGTATGGGCTGTGCTTTCTTTACGCTGCTTTCGGCGGTTTTGGCGGGCGACGGGAATCCTGATAAGGGACGAGTTGCTTCGAACATCGTGCAGGGGATAGGGTTCCTTGGAGCAGGCCTGATTCTGCATACGCGTGATCGAGTTGTTGGGCTGACGAGTGCGGCGACTGTCTTTGTGGTTGCGTCGATCGGCATGGCTTGTGGCGCGGGCCTGTACATCGAGGCGGTTCTGGCGACGGTGATTACACTGATTTCCCTGATTTTCATCGGCTATCTTGAGGGGATCATCGGCTGGCAGCGATATCCGCTGATCTATGAAGTTCGCGGAACGAATCAGAACAAGATGTATGTGGCGATCCTGAGCGTTATGGATCGGGCGGGCGAGCGGTTGAACATCATTGAGCGAGATAGCGTGGCGGCGCTGGAGAGGCTGACCTTTGTCGTGAAGGGAAATGCAAAGATGCATGCTCATCTTCTCTCTGAGCTGCGGGCCAGCGATGAGGCTGATCAAGTCCTCGCATTTCGTGATGTTGAGGCAGAATAAGAACATCATGATTCCTTTTGTGAAGGCACACGCCTGCGGCAATGACTTTCTGATTATTGAAGAACATCTGGCGGGGCGGCGTCATGCTGAACTTGCGCGCAAGCTCTGCTCCCGGAACACAAGCGTTGGTGCGGATGGTATTGAGTTTCTGGAGCGCAGGCCGAATGGCGAATTTTTCCTGCGACTTTTCAACGCGGATGGGAGTGAAGCGGAGTTGTCCGGCAATGGAACTCGCTGTGTGGCCGCATGGCTTGCGAGTAGCGAAGGCTTGGATGAGGTGGCTCTCGGTACGCATGGAGGTGTTCGCACGTGCCGTGTCGTCGAGGTGGCGGATCCGTTGTATCTGATTGAGAGCGGGATGGGTGTGCCGCGTGTGATGCCACGGACGATTGAGCTTCCGGGTGTCGGGAACGTGGTGGGAGCCATGGTCAATGTGGGTAATCCGCACTTTGTTCTGTTTGTCGATTCGGAGGATTTCAGTGCGCACGGGCTTCGGTGGCAAGAGCTTGGAGCGCGCATCAGCACCAGTCCGCTGTTTCCGCATGGAACGAATGTGGAGTTTGTCCGGGTGCTCAGCGAAAATGAGATTGCGTTTCGTATTTATGAGCGTGGGTGCGGGCCAACGACTTCGTCCGGTACGGGAACGTGTGCATCCTCGGCGGCGGCGATGGCTCTACGTGGAGTTGCGCGAGAGTTGACTGCCAATGCTGAGGGCGGTCCGCAGCGTACCGTTTGGCCTTCTGCTGATGTGGCGATGCAATTGACTGGGCCAGCCGAAATTATCTGCCGTGGTGAGGTTGCTGGACTGTGAATGCACTTGTGAAGCCTGCGGCTTTGCGACCAGGCGCGACACTGGCAGTGCTTTCGCCTGCGAGTACGCCGAAGCCTGAACTGGTGGAACGCGGGCTCAAACACCTGCAGACGCTGGGGTATCGGACGGTCTTGAGTCCGCACGCTCTGGATATCGGACCGCTATATTACGCCGGCCGGTTCGAGGATCGACTTGCCGACCTGCATGCTGCCTTCGCGGATCCAGCGATCGATGGTATCGTTTGCACGCGCGGAGGCTGGGGCTCGGCGGAGCTGCTGCCGTATCTAAATGCTGAGCTGATTCGCGCGAATCCTAAGGCGTTTATCGGATATAGCGACCATACCTCGCTGCATAGCTGGCTGGAGAATGAGGCTAATCTGATCAGCTTTTATGGACCGATGGTTGCGGCGGATTTTTCGCGCGAGGATGGCGTGGATATGACTAGTTGGCGACATACGTTCGAGGGTGATGGTGCCTGGTCGCTTGGTGCAGCGGATGGATTGCGGGTTCTGCGTGCCGGCGTCGCGGAAGGCAGGCTTCGCGGCGGGTGCATCTCGATCTATGCGGAGGCGCTGGGTACTCCCTATGCTCCGCAGGTCGGCAAGGATACGATTCTCTTCCTTGAGGATATTGGGACGAAGCCGTATCAGTGGGATCGGCTGCTTTTGCACCTGCGGTATGCGGGCCGGCTGGAGGGCGTGAGGGGCATCGTCTTTGGCGATATGCGTCAGTGCGTCACTACGGAGGAGCAGGAGTATCTGGAAGGCGCGATTCTGCATGCGCTGCGGGATTTTGACGGCCCAGTGGCGATTGGACTTCGTTCCGGACACGTTGACAAGGGGAATATCACGCTTCCGCTGGGTGTTTCTGTCAGGCTTGATCTGTCAATTGGAGAAAATTCGCAGATGCAATTTATCGAGGCAGCTGTTACGGTTTAATCTTCTCTGACGATTCATGCAAAGTCCTAAACACATTCATTTAATCGGCATCTGCGGCACGGCTATGGCTTCGCTGGCGGGCATGTTGCAAATGCAGGGCCACTACATTACAGGCTCGGACGCTGCGGCTTATCCGCCGATGAGCGATTTGCTGCGCGGGCTGGGGATTCCGGTTTATGAGCCGTATGCGGAGTGCAATCTGGAGCTACGGCCGGATCTGGTAGTGGTCGGTAACGCCATTTCGCGTGGCAATGTGGAGCTGGAGTATGTGCTGGATGCGCGGATTCCGTTTTGCTCGATGGCTTCGATTTTGCATGACGAATTTCTGAGAGGGCGCGAGTCGCTGGTGGTGGCGGGCACGCATGGGAAGACGACGACGACGAGCATGCTCGCCTGGATCTACGAGGTGGCCTCGTGGAGGGATACGGCGCTTGCTCCTTCGTTCCTAATTGGGGGCGTGGCGGAGAACTTCGCGACCAGCTTTATGGTGCGGCCAACACGGCCGTTTCTGCTGGAGGGCGATGAGTACGATACGGCCTTCTTCGATAAGGGGCCGAAGTTTCTGCACTACTTTCCAGATGCGGCGATTCTGACGCATGTGGAGTTCGACCATGCCGATATTTACGTAGACCTTTCTGCTGTGAAGACGGCGTTCAAACGGTTTGTGAATCTGATTCCGCGGCGCGGACGTATTGTTGCTTTCGATGGGAGCGAGAACGTCAGCGAATGTGTTGCGCGGGCTTTTTGTGCGGTGGAGCGGTATGGTTTCGGTGAACAGTCGCATTGGCGCGTTACGCATCTTCGCCATGATGGGCCGTTGACGCGATGGACGCTTCTGCGCTGCGGTGAGCCGTTCGCCGAGTTGAGTTTACCGATGGCTGGTGAGCACAATGCTCTGAACGCTACGGCTGCTGCGGCGCTTGCGGCTGGGCAGGGTATTCCGATTGAGGCCATCGCTGAGGCGCTTGCGACGTTCAAGAGTGTCAAACGCAGGCTCGAGGTGCGTGCTGTAGTTGGCGGCGTGACGATCATCGATGACTTTGCGCACCATCCGACGGCGATTCGCGAGACGCTGCGGGCCTTGCGGGAGCGCTATCCCGGACAGCGGCTGCTGGCGGTGCTTGAGCCGCGGTCGAATACGCTGCGACGGAACGTGTTCGAGACGGCGTTGGTGGACAGTCTTGCGTTGGCTGATCGGGTTGTGCTGGCTTCAGTGTTCAAGTCGGAGAGCATTCCTGCGAATGAGCGGCTGGTTCCGGAGCATGTTATTACAGCCTTGAATGAGCGGGGTGTTCCGGCTTCGGTTCATACGGATGCGGATGCGATCGTGGTTGCTATTGCACCGGAGTTGCGGGATGGCGATGTTGTGGCGATCCTTTCGAATGGAGGGTTCGGCGGAATTTATCAAAAGCTACCGCGGGCTATCTCGGATTCGATCGTTTTGCGTGCTGGACGTACGCTGCAGCCCAGAGGCGATATGTAAGAGGGGGTGCCCTTCCCACTCTGTGCCATTTTTATTTTTGGTTTGGTTAGAGCTGGATTCCTCTTAGAAGTCCTTCTAGAGGAATGGTTGCCGAAAGAAGCGTTCTACACACAAAAACCCACCATAGATGCCATGGGCACTTCCGGTGGGTTTTAGTGTTTTTGGCTTCGTGTTTTGTGCTATGCCAGTCTCTTGCGCATTAGTAAGAATGCAGATCCTATAAGACCGGTACCCAAGAGCAACAATGTACCCGGCTCTGGAATGGCTGAGGTGGAGACTGGCGACGAGACTGATCCATAGAAATCAAGTCCTGTTTGAGCGATCTCTTGCTGTACATCGAATTGCAGTGTGTTTAGGCCAGTCAGGAAGTCCCCACTCGGAAGGGTAATCAATGTTGGAACGCTGCAGTTAGGAGGTCCGCTAGCGCAATGAGTGTCGGCACCGATACTGCCCTCTGCTTGCAGCATGTGACCGTTGAAGATCACATCGGCTGTGTCATCTGCCAGTACCGAGATAGAGCCTGTGTAATTGCTGGATAAGGTATTGAAGGTGGTGGTGTACGAATAGATAGCGGTAGGCTCGACAACGCTTCCTCCTGGGCCTGATCCTGCATTATTGGAGACCCAGACGGAGTTGGCTCCTGCGGGAGCCCACACACCATCTGGGGAGAGCGCAAATGTTGTGGTAGACGATCCCACAAAAGCAACAGCAGTGTTTCCATTACCGAGGCTTGAACCACCGGTCTGGTAACTACCTAGTTGAATCGTATCTGCTGACGCAAAAGCGGTCGTTAAAGCAAGTAATGCTGCTCCAAAGACCGAAGCCTTCGAATAGAGTTTCATGTAAATCCTCCTGAGTTCCGTTTAGGGATCTGGAAAAGAGAGAAGTGACTCGTTCAAGACCGCCTGCCAGAAGGTCCGAACTGTATGATGTCGGTGCTTCCACTTACGACAGGCCTTTTCTTATCTGTTATTTGAAGCAATTTGATGACCATTTGCATAACTGTTATCTGACAGTGATTTAGAAATGCGCGAGATAGATATGGATGATTCGCAGTTGATAACTTTTTCTGATCGAAGAGAAGATTCTACGCATTACTAACTTCTTAGTGTTCTCAGGGCAGATGGGGCGACGAAGGGTTGGGGCTTGGGTACGTTATTCTGAAAAGCGGTATGTTTGCGACGTTTAAGCTGCTGTTTGTGTATCTGGCTCTGGGGCCCTTGGCCGGGGTGGTGGGGATTCCCTATACGCTGGTTGTGGGGGATATCAGCCTGCTGTATAGGGTTGCGATGTGGATCGCCAATGCAGGGGTGCGGGCTGCGGGGATTCGCGTGGAGGTTACGGGGCTGGAGCATGTTCCGACGGATCGGCCTTCCATCTACATGTGTAACCATGTGTCGAACCTGGATCCTCCGGTGTTGCTGCCGATGTTGCCGGGGAGGAGTTCGGTGCTGCTGAAGAAGGAGCTGATGAACATTCCTATCCTTGGGCGGGCGATGCGGATGGGCGGGTTTGTGCCCGTGGAACGTGGAGGGAACCGGGACGCAGCTCAAGCGAGTGTCATTGCGGCTGGCGAGGCGCTGAAGTCGGGGCTGCATATTCTGGTGTTTCCTGAAGGGACGCGGTCGCGGGATGGGAGACTGATGACCTTCAAGAAGGGACCTTTCTATCTGGCGCAGCAGACGCAGGCTCCGATTGTTCCGATTGCGATCTCGGGGACCGAGACGATGATGCACAAGGGCAGTGTTGCGATTACGCCTGGAGTGGCGCGGGTCCAGATGCTGCCTGTGGTTGAGCCTGCGGATTATGCGACTCGTGAGGAGTTGCTGCGAGCGGTTCGGCAGGCGATTGCGGAGGCTCTGCCGGAACAGATGAAGCCGGTGGACTCTGCGACTACCTAGTTAGACTGCGGACGTTTCTCGGTGAAGAAAACAACAACAGATCTTCGACTGCGCTATTCACGATGAGGCTGTGAATAGCTCCGCTCAGGATCACACTTTTGAAAATGACAATTGTTATTTGACGATGGCGTTGTAGCCGTCGGAGAGGAGGCGCTGGCGCATGGCCTCGGCATCCTTCTTGCTGGCTAGCGGGCCTATCTGGATGTGCAGAAGCTTGTCCTGTGGCTCGTGGCGTACGACTACGCTATAGCCTCGGCGCTTGAGAGCGTTGACGAGAGTGTCGGCGTCTTCTTGATGCGAGACGGCGGCTACCTGGACTAGTGCTGGAGGGCCGGCTGGGGTTGTGGCTGCGACAGCTGGGGCGGCTACGGGCGCGGCCTTTGCGGGTTCTGGGGTGGGGGCTGCGGGTTTCTCGATGGGTTGGGCTACTTGTTGGATCGTGGGCGGAGTGGGGGTTGTGTCGTCGTCGACGGCTTTACGGGTGAGTTGTGGGGCGGCGCTTCCGGGGGCGGGTTTGGCGCTGCCGTTGGTGGCGAGGGTTGAGGATGTGTCGGCTATGGGTGCCGCGGCTGGCGAGGTGGTCCGGCGGCCCATTGTGTAGCCGAAGCCGAAGAAGATGGCGCAGAGGAGAGCAAGGAGGAAGAAGATGCCGAGAATGGTGGCGGTGTTGAGGGAGATCTCGCGCTCGCCGGTGCTCTCCTGGTAGTCCTGGAGGTCGGGTTCGTCGTTGTAGCGGCTGTTCACGAATCGTTCCTTCTTCTCTCTCTCCGCTGTTTTCTTTTACTTCTCGGAGCCCGGTGTCAGTGTTTTATTCAACAGGTTCATGAGCTCCATTGGAAGAGGGAAGACGATGGTCGTATTCTTCTCGACACCTATCTCGGTGAGGGTTTGGAGGTAGCGGAGTTGGAGGGTCATGGGCTGGGTGGCCATGAGAGTGGCGGCGTCGACCAGCTTGGCGGCGGCGTTGAACTCGCCTTCGGCGTGGATGATCTTGGCACGGGCTTCGCGCTCGGCTTCGGCTTGTTTGGCCATGGCGCGGAGCATGGATTCGGGCATGTCGACCTGCTTGACTTCGACGGAGACGACTTTTACGCCGAAGGGCGCGGTGTGGCCGTCGATGATGGTCTGGATGCGCTGGTTGAGGGTCTCGCGGTGGGCGAGGAGTTCATCAAGGTTGACCTCGCCGAGGACCGAGCGGAGTGTCGTCTGGGCGAACTGGGAGGTCTGGTAGATGTAGTTTGTGACCTCGATGACGGCTTTGGTGGGGTCGATGACGCGCAGGGTGATAACGGCGTTCACCTTGAGGGTGACGTTGTCCTTGGTGATGACGTCCTGGGGCGGGACCTCCATGGCTTCCTGACGGAGCGAGACGCGGACGATCTGGTCGAGCGGGCGGAAGACGAGGATGACGCCGGGGCCCTTGGCGGGCGAGATGCGGCCGAGGCGGAAGATGACGCCCCGCTCGTATTCTTTGAGGATTTTGATGGAGTTGATGATGTAGAGAATGATGATGGCGATGACGATGAGTGCTGGGAGCGACATGGGTTGGAAAACCTCGACGGTGCGATTGTAACGGAGTGCGGGGGCGACCACGGATTTACTCGGATGCGCGTGGATGGGAGGCGAAAAGGCTTAACACCGATTTGCACCGATGACACCGATGTTGGTGGGTTTTCTGCGGTGGCTTGGAGGGTGGGGAGGATTTCGGGTTTGGGTTCGGGGGTGGGTTCTTGGGTGGGTTTGTCCTGGGCGAACTGGTCGAAGAGTTGGCGCATGATGCTCTTGGGGCGGCCTGCGGCGGTGTCCTGGTCGTACTCGGATTGCGGGGCGAGGAGGCCTTGTTCGGGGTCGGTGGTGATGTCTTCGATGGGTGTGGTTTGGGTTGCGTAAGGGGCTTTGGTGTTGCGGGTGGGTTTGGAGTCGCGGGGTAGGTTGGTGCTGGCGATTTGCAGTCCGTAGAGGAGGAGGCCGGCGCGGCGGGGGTCGATCTCGTTGCGGGCGATGCGGCGGAGGATTTCGCCGATGGAGAGTTGGATGGCGGCACGGTCTTCGGGCATGGGGAGGTCGAAGAGGGCGGTGCGGGCTGGGCGCTGGCGTGGGTCTTGCACCGGGCGGCGGGTGGTGTGGTGGTAGTAGCAGAAGTCTTCGTGGCGTAGGCATGGGCTGCCGCAGCGGTGGCCGTCGGTGAAGATGTGGCGGCATTGGTAGCGTTTTGGTTCGGTCATGATGGGTACCCCCCCTGGTGGACGTAAGGTCTCAAAGTCTTCGAAAGAAATGGTTTAGGTCTGGACTTCTGGTCTGTGGGTCTGTGGGTTAAATGCGAAGAGCCCTCGGCTTTCGCCTGAGGCTCTTTTTGTGTCTGGTTCTATTTTAGCGGGTGGAGGGGAATGATTCGGCACGGGATGTGATTTGGAATGTGCGAGATAAGTGGGTTGGGGGCTTGACAAGGTTTTGGGCTGGGACAGGAAGGCATATCCCAGGGGCTAAAGCCCCTTTTTCTTGCTCGAGGAGAGACCCAAGGCTGAAGCCTTGGGGTTCCTAGATGCAACGGCAACGGCAACAGCAACTGCAACTGGCAACTGCAAAAGCACAGCAACTGCAAAAGCAACGACAAAAAGCTGGCTGGGTAAAGTTCTACATTCCCACCTTAGGCGCGATAAGACTGCGCCGAAGATGGGGCACCCCGTCTGTTCAGGAAGGCTCAAGAGAAAGGCAACAGCAAGAGCAGCGGCAACGACAAATGCAACTGCAGAAGCAGATCCCTACGGGATGACAAACAAGAACTGCAACTGCAACAGCAATTGGCTGGGCAGGTGAAGCTATGGGTGGGTGAGAGTGGCTTCTTCGCTGCGGGGGAAACGTAGGACGGCGGCCCATTCGCCTTTGCGGCGCTCTTGCCAGATGACTTCGCCGTGGAGGAGGGCGGCGGCTTCGGTGGGGGATAGGTCGTGGTGGAAGTCGAAGTATTTTGTGTCGGTGAATTCGTTGGGCTTGCCGAGGTTGAGCTGGTTGGAGGCGGGCTCCCACTTGGTGGAGAAGATTAAGGCCGTGTCGTAGGAGCTGGGGTCGGCGGCGGCTTTCTGGATCTGGTCGATGGCGAAGTTTTCGACGGGTGTGACCTTGATGGGGGTGCGGGTGTAGCCGAGTTCGGGGCGGGCTAGTTCTGAAGTGGCGGGCCAGGCGGTGAGGACGGTGGCCTGGGGGTAGCGGTGCTCGATGAGGTGGATGGCTTGCTGGTGGAGGACGATCATGTCGCGGTAGGTGAGGTTGTCTTCGGGGGCGAAGGCGTAGGGCGGGTTGATCCAGATACCGGCGAGGAAGGCTGCAGCGCTGAGGGCGGCGATGGGACCCCACTGGCTTAGGCGGCTGCTCCATGTGGCGACGCAGAGGAGCAGGATCAGGGGGAACATCGGGAGGAGATAGCGGGTGAGGAGGGCTCCGCCGAGGACGGAGAAGGCTATCCAGTTGGCTATGAGGATTACAGCGATGGCTTTGAGTGCTGGTTTTGGGAGGGGCCAGCGGGATTTGTCTTTAGGGGTGGGGATGAAGAGGACTGCGAGGGTGCAGGCTACGGGGACCCACATGTTCATGTGAGTGAAGAGGTGCAGGAGGCGGTGCCAGAGGGAGAGTCGGATGCGGTAGGCGTCGAGGTTTGCGGTGGCGTTGTAGCGGAGGAACTCGGGGTTGCCGAAGACGAAGCCGGTTTTGTGGAAGTGGTAGGCGTACCAGGCCGCGAGGGGGAGGATTGGGGCTAAGAGCGCGGCGATCCACTTTGCATGGGTGCGGCGGTGGGGGGTGTCGCGGAGGAAGAGGGCGGCTTCCCAGAGGGCCAGGGCTGCCGGGGTGACAATGGCGGTTTCCTTCGAGAGGGCGGCGAAGGAGAACATGGCTGCGGCTAGGATTTGGTTGTCGGAGTTGGGGTCGAGGTAGAGGGCGAGGCCCCAGAGGGTGAAGGCTGCGGCGAAGATGTCGGCGTGGGCGAGGGTGCTTTGGGCGAACCAGATGGGGTAGATCGCGGTGAGGATGGTAGTGACGGCGGCGATGGTGGTCGTAGTGAGAGAGCGTGCCAGTTTGAAGACGGCGAGGAGGGCGGTCGCGGTGACCATGCAGACGAGGGTGCGGGTTCCGCTGACTACGTAGCCGGAGATGTGCCACCAGGCTGCGAGAAGGATGGAAGGCAGCGGGGGGTGGGCGTTGGTCATGGTGGTCTGGGGGATGAGGGTTCCGGTGCGGAAGAAGTCCCAGGCCGCGGGGATGTAGTAACCGCCTTCGTCCCAGAAGTAGGGGAGGCGGAGGAGGGTGATGTGAGAGAGATAGACGAGGACGAAGAAGAGGGGGAAGAGCATCCAGAGCGGGATGTCTTTGGATGCCGGATCGCCGCTGGTGCCGCTTCGAGAGAGTATCGACATAGAGGTCTGAATTTAGCGGAAAGGAGAACGGATCTTAGCTAAAAACGAACTGCAGGTCCTTCGACTCCGTCTCTCGCGATGAGGCTGCGAGAGACTCCGCTCAGGGATGACACATCTTATATAAAGTAAGACGTTTAACGAGCCGCTGCTATCGATACGTTTCTAAGATGTCGATACGGTTTTAGTGGACGGGGCCGTTCGGTTGGGGGAGCTGTTGCTGCTCGAGGGCGATGGGGCCGAAGGTCTGCTCGTACTGGGCGAGGTTGTGGCCGAGGATGTTCCAGAGGGCCTTGGCCTGCTGGGGGCTGAGGTAGATGCCTTGGAAGTTTTTGACGGTGAGTTCGTCGGCGGTATCTTGCTGCATGGTGCCGAAGACGAGGAAGAAGTCCCAGACGCTCATGCGGACCTGAACGCTGTTGGCGTAGCCGGCGCGGTAGTCGTCGGTGGTGGTGAGGTTGAGCTTGGGTTGATCTTGACCTGACGGCTGGCTGGGCTGGCTCATGGAAACGGCTTCCTGGGTACTTTAGAATTTGGTGCGAAAGGGGGGACTTGAACCCCCACGGATTGCTCCGCCAGATCCTAAGTCTGGTGCGTCTGCCAATTTCGCCACTTTCGCTTGGTGGTGATGGTGATGCAGGGCTATGGAGATTGTAGCGCATGCATGGGGCTGTCGGATGGCTTTGGATTTCCGTTGGGTGTTCGCGTCGCGCGTTGTGACCGATCATTTATCGGGTAGCATCCAAACATAGAGGAATATCCATGGAGATTAAACGCTGCGGTTCGCAAGCCTCTGTCAAAGGTTCCGCCGACTGGTTCACGGGGACTGTACGGATCGATCCACTTTTTCAGGCGCCAGATCCGGCGTTCGTACAGGGTGCGAGCGTTACCTTTGAGCCTGGCGCTCGGACGGCGTGGCATACGCATCCGTTGGGTCAGACTTTGATCGTTACTGGGGGCCTGGGCTGGGCACAGCGGGATGGCGGATCGATTGAAGAGATCCGGCCGGGAGATGTGGTTTGGTTCTCGCCGGGGGAGAAGCACTGGCATGGGGCTACATCAACTACCGCCATGACGCATATTGCCATTCAGGAGAAGCTGGACGGCAAAGTTGTTGAATGGATGGAACAGGTTACGGACGATCAGTATCGTGCATTTATTCTTTAAGTATGGAACGTGCTGCGTTGTTTGGGATGAGTCTGCCGGAGTTGATGGAGCGCATGGGTGCGCTGGGGCAGAAGCCTTATCGGGCGCGGCAGGTTTGGGAGGCTCTTTATAAGCAGCGGGTGTCTTCGGTGGAGGAGATGACGGTGCTTCCTGCGGAGCTGCGGGCTCGGTTGACGGACGAGGGTGCTGTGGTGGGGATGCCGGAGATTGTGCAGGCGGCAGTGTCGGTGGATGGCACCGAGCGCTATCTGATGCGGATGGCCGATGGCGAGACCGTGGAGACCGTATGGATGCCGGATGGCGATGGCGGCGAGCGGGGGGATGGGACTGAGGCCGCTCTTGAGGAAGAAGTGTTGGAGGGGCGTGAGGGGAATGAGGGGCCTCGTCCGGTCGATAAGGTTGATAAGAGGAATTGGGGGGCGCTGGCTGCGGCTGGGTATCGGCGGGCGACGATTTGTATTTCGAGCCAGGTGGGGTGTGCGGTGAACTGTCAGTTTTGCCTGACGGCGAAGCTGGGAATTAAGCGGAACCTTACGGCGGGCGAGATTGCTGGGCAGGTGGCGGCGGTGCTGAATCGTCATGGGGTGAAGATCGGGAAGGACCGCATCAACCTGGTGTTTATGGGGATGGGGGAGCCGTTTTTGAATTACGAGGCGTTTATTGATTCGGTGCGGTTGCTGGTGGAGGGTATCGGGATTCCGGAGTCGCGGATGACGGTTTCAACGAGCGGGATTGAGCCGGCGATTCGGCGGTTTGCGCAGGAGATGTTGAGGCCGAAGCTGGCGTTGAGTTTGAATGCTTCGAACGATGTTGTGCGTGAGCAGATAATGCCGATTACGCGAAAGTGGAATATTGCTCAGTTGCTGGATGCGGTGAGGACGATCCCGATGGGGAAGCGGGATTGGGTGACGTTTGAGTATGTGCTGCTGGGTGGGGTGAACGATCAGCCGGAGCATGCTCGCGAGGTGCTGGCTCTGTTGAAGGGCATGCACGCGAAGGTGAATCTGATTGTGTGGAATCCGGGGCCGGGGATTGCTTATACGCAGCCTGATCCAGAGGCGGTTGCGGTGTTTCAGAAGATGTTGATTGACGGTGGGATGCCGACGTATATCCGGCGGCCTCGGGGGCGGGATATCTATGCTGCCTGCGGTCAGTTGAAGCGGACGGTGAGCGAGCCGGAGCTGGTGACGATTGGGGCTTAGCGATTCAGCGCAGGGTTTTGTGACGAGTGGTGAACAGGGCGGAATTTTTCTGCGATAGAGTTTTTCAATCAGCGTTATTAGAACAATTATTTCTTGTAGCTATCCTGCAGATATAGATGGTTAGCGCTGGTGCTGGCGTGAACTTTTTTTGATTCTAATCGTCTTACAGCTATCGCCTGCTTCGAAGTGAACTTGTCGGAATTTCCGGAGCGCACAACTGAATTTTGCGATAGAGTAGCTACATCTACTTAGAAAACTTGTAACTCCTTTCAGCACTCCGGTGAATATGCGGTCTTCGTGTATTCGTAGGCAGTACTTCTTTTAGTTAGGGTCTTCGGTGTATTCCGTAGTGGCAATGAGCGTTGAATTCATCTTCAGAAGGAGTGTTTGTTCGTATGGGGATTTCCAGACGTGACTTTCTAATGCGTGTCGGGCAGGCTGGTGGGTACAGCGCTGCGTTTGCAACCATGCAGTCGCTGGGGCTGATGCCGATGCAGGGTCAGGTGGTGAAGCCGATTGAGGCCGCTGCCGGAGCGGGCAAGGGCGTGAAGGTCGCTGTGCTGGGTGGCGGAATCGGCGGACTGACTACGGCTTATGAGCTGAAGAAGCTGGGTTACGATGTAACGCTGCTCGAGGCGAGAGAGCGTCCGGGTGGACGTAACTGGTCGGGGCGCAATGGGACGAAGGTTGAGTTCACCGATGGGACGACGCAGACGATCAACTGGGAAGAGGGCAACTACCAGAACCTGGGGCCAGCCCGTTTGCCGAGTACTCACTGGACGATGCTCAATTATTGTCGAGAGCTTGGCGTTCCGCTAGAGGTGGAGATCAATACGTCGCGATCGACCTTGTTGCAGAATGACAATGCCAATGGCGGCGCAGCTGTACCGCAGCGCAAGGCAATCAACGATACGCGCGGGCATGTGTCGGAATTGCTGTCGAAGTGTATCGCGCAGGGGGCGCTGGATCAGGAGATTTCGGCAGAAGACAGAGAGCGGATGAAGACGTTCCTTCGGATTTATGGGCCGCTGGATAAGTCGGGCAAGTATGTGGGGTCGGATCGAGCTGGGTTGAAGACCGCGCCCGGCGCAGGGACGCAGGTGTCTGAGGTTGAAGTGCCGATGGACATGCACACGCTGCTCGATGAAAACTTCTGGGGCGGCATGTTGTATGAAGAGACGTGGGACTGGCAGGCGACGATGATGCAACCGGTGGGTGGCATGGATCGGATTCCTTATGCATTTGCTAAGGCTCTGGGGCCGGTGGTGCAGTTCAGCTCGCCGGTGACTGCGATTCGCAAGACGGCGAATGGTGTGAAGGTGAGCTATACGCAGAAGGGCGTTGAAAAGCAACTTGAAGCGAGCTACTGCGTGATTGCGATGCCGTTCGAGATGCTGAAGAAGGTGCCGAATGATCTCTCGCCGGAGTTCGCCAAGGTGGTGAATGAGAGCACGCCGGCGGGAAGTTACAAGGTTGCGTGGGAGAGCCGGCGGTTCTGGGAGCAGGATTACAACATCTATGGCGGCCTGTCGTTTGTGCAGCAGGGGCCGAGTCCGGTTTGGTATCCGTCGAGCCGGTTGATGCATCCGACTGGGATTGTTGTGGCCGGGTATACGGAGGAACAGAACACGCCGTTCTGGAAGATGTCGCTGGAAGAGAAGTTTGCGGCGTCGCGTGGATCGATTGAGAAGCTGCATCCGGGACATGGGAAAGAACTGAAGAATCCTGTGTTCTGCGGATGGCGTCGTGTGAAGTGGAATGAGGGATCGTGGATTCGCGGTTACGGCGGCGGACCGGATGGGTACAACACGATCATTCAGGCTGATGGGCCGATCTACTTTGCTGGCGATACGGCGAGCCATGTTGTCGGCTGGCAGGAGGGCGCTGCGCTGAGTGGAAAGCGTGCAGTGCAGATGATCTGCGATAAGGTGAAGGCTGCTAAGCTGACTGGCGGGGTGAGTGGCACGGTGCGGGGCTAGTTCCTTTTTATCTAACTATGAAACTGGAGCGTGTGATGAAGCTAAAGAATGTCTTGATGGCGGCGGTGATGATTGCCTCTGCATGTGCGGTTCAAGCTCAGGTTGTGGTGAAGCATATTCAGGATGACAAGAGCCCGATTGCAAAGGGTGTTTGGGCGGGCGATACGTTTTATTTGAGCGGGCAGTTGGCTTCGCCGGTGACTCCGGCTGATGCTGCGAAAGGGACAGCGGCGGATTATGGCGACACGAAAGCTCAGGCTGCGAGTGTGTTCGCTAAGATTCAAGCCGCGCTGAAGGAGCAGGGTCTAGATATGGGGGACGTTGTGAAGATGACGGTGTTCCTGGGGCCTGATCCGAAGACTGGGAAGCTGGACTTTGCGGGGATGCAGTCGGAGTATGTGAAGTTCTTCGGAACGAAGGATCAGCCGAATAAGCCCGCGCGCTCGGCGTTTCAGGTTGCTGCGCTTGCTGCTCCATGGGCGCTGCTTGAAGTTGAAGTGATTGCGGTGAAGAGTAAGTAAGTTGGGGTAGTTCAGATTTGACTAAGGGGACCTTAATCGGTCCCCTTAGTTTTTGCCGTTCTTACTTTGTTATTTCGGTGTGGAGTGCTGGGGTTGATTGGAGTTCGCGGGCGCGTTGTTCTACGGCTCGCATGACGCGGAGAAGATTGCCTCCGTAGATTTTTTTGATGTCTTCGGCGGAGTAGCCTTTTTCGAGTAGTGCGCGGGTTAGGGCGGGGAATTTGTTGTAGGAGTTGAGGTCGGGTGGGACGCAGCCTACTCCGTCGAAGTCGGTGCCGATGCCTACGTGGTCGATGCCACCTACTTTTACAGCGTGGTCGATTTGGGCTACTACGTCGGCGAGAGTCGCGGGCGGGAGCTTGGCGGTGAAGTCCGCGCGGAGCTTTTCAATGGCGGCATTCTTTGCGGCGGGGTCTTCGATCTTCATTGCGGCCATGTATTGTTCGCGCATGGAGGCTTCAAGGGGCTTCGCGTCGTCGAAGTAGCGCTGCGAGAGGAAGTCGCAGCCGAAGTTGATCTGTACGACTCCACCCTTTGCGGCGAGTGCTTTGATCATGTCGTCGGTCATGTTGCGGGTGTAGCTGGAGATGGCTCGGCAGCCGGAGTGCGAGGCGATGATGGGGGCGGTGGAGGTTTCGAGCGCGGCGTAGAAGGTTGGGTCGGCGGTGTGGGAGATGTCGACCATCATGCCGAGGCGGTTCATCTCGCGGACGACGTCTTTGCCGAATGGCGTGAGGCCGTTGTGGTGGGCGATCTTAGGGTTGTCGATGTCGCCTTGCGAGTCGGCCCAGTTGTTGGTGTTGAAGTGGGTGAGGGTCATGTAGCGGACGCCGAGAGCGTAGTAGTCGCGGAGGAGGCGGAGGGAATCTTCGATGGCGTGGCCGCCTTCGATGCCCATGAGGGCGGCGATCTTATGTTCGTTGTGGGCCCGGACGATGTCGTCGGCGGTGGTCGCGAAGACGAAGTCGTTGGGGTGCGCGGCGATGATGTCGGTGCGGACGGTGTCGATCATCTGGAGGGTGCGGTTGGCGGAATGATTGTCTTTGACGTACTCGGCTCCGACGTAGACGGCGAAGAACTCGGCGCCGAGGTAGCCTTTCATGCGCGGGAGATCGGTCTCGCCGGATTTGTTGGGCGTGGCGATGTCGTAGCCGGCGACGGTGCGGGAGGTGACGTCGTTGTGGGTGTCGATGAGGATGGCGTCGCGGGTGATGCGGTCAACCTCTTCCTGCGTGACTTTGTGAGGTTGCTGGGCTGCGAGGGGAAGAGCGAGTGAGGCGATGACGGCGAGTGCGAAGGTGCGATGAGAGATAGGCAAAGCAGAGGCCTTTCTGTGTTGAGAGTGCGGGAATGACTAACAGGATAACGCTATAGGGCAGAGAAAGACCCCGGTATTTGTCCGGGGTCCGTTTTGTTTTTTGTGGGCTTACCTAGGAGAGTTGAGGGAAGGCGATGTCGGCGAATGGGTCGTGCAACGAGGCTGCTGTGGGAGCGGAGTCCATGACCTCTTTGAAGGCTGTTTTGAACTTCGCCATCTCGGCGGGTGTGCCGACGCTGACGCGAACGGTGTTGGGCCAGATGGGCCAGGTGCGGCCGATGTAGACGTTCTTGGCGCGCATGGCTGCGATGACCTGCTGGCCGTTGCGGCCGGTGTCGATCATGAAGCAGTTGGACTGTGACGGGATGAACTTGTAGTTGTTGGCCTTGAGGAAGGCGAAGGTGTCGTTGCGGGTGTCGGCGATGATCTTCTTGCGCGTGGGTACGAGATCGGTATCGAGGAGGCTGACGTTGGCCGCAGCAGAGCCGGTGATCGGCATCGCGTTCTGGCCGAAGGGCTGGAGCTTGGCGAGAAGATCGGGGCGGCCGAGCGCGAAGCCGCAACGAATGCCGGCCATGCCGTAGATCTTCGAGAAGGTGCGAAGGATGATGATGTCCTTGTCGGCTGCTACCTGGTCGACTACGTTTTCGGCGTCGGAGAGATGGATGTAGGCCTCGTCGACGAGGAGGATGGAGCCCTTGGGCTTGTTCTCGAGCGCCCAGAGGATGTCGGCTTTGGAGGTGATGGTGCCGGTAGGATTGTTGGGGTTGCAGATGTAGAAGACGCCGGCGTTGGGATCGGCTGCGATCATGGCCTTGACGTCGTGCGAGTAGTCGGGCTTGAGAGGGACCTTGGAGATTTTTGCTTTGGCGACCTGTGCGGCGCGCATGCCTGCTTCGTAAGAGGGATCGGCAGTGACGAAGCCTTTGGTGGGAGAGGTGAAGGCGAGGACTGAGTAGTGGAGTGGTTCGGAAGAACCGGCGTATACGGCGATGTAGTTTTCTTTGAGGCCGTTTTGTGAGGCGAAGGTCTTGATTAGTTTGTCGGTCTCGCCGTCAATGTCGTAGCGGCCGCCTTTGGGTGCGATGGATGCGATGGCTTCGCAGGCCGCTTTACATGGGCCGAGGGGATTCTCGTTGGCGTTGATGAGTACGGCGTCTGCGGGCATGGCTTGTCGCACGCGGCGAGCAGGCGCTGCGGCTGCTGCTCCGGGGGCCTGCTGCGCGGCCCAGGCGAAGTGGGCTTCCGTGAGAATCGGCATGGATGCGGCGACGCCTGCCAGTCGCATGAAGGAACGGCGAGAGACGGACGATGATGTCTTCGGCAAATGCATGGAGGAGCTCCTTCGAGTAAGAGGCGGATAGATTGAGTTATGACTAAAGCTGTAGGCCTAAAGTTTTTGTTAACAGGATATTTGTGGGGGAACTTGAAGATACTGTAACTCAATTTCTAGTTGAGGGGCGGGTAAATTTAGAGATTTACTGATTAGAAAATTGAATCATGACTAAGAGAAAGTCTTGTATTGGCGCGGTTATTAAGCGATTGAGCGAAATAATCTTGCAGATTTCTATTGACACGATCTTTACACTCGGCTAGGCTCGGATCCATCATCAAAAAAGCTATTTCTCACGTCAGTGAGGCTGAAGAGAATTATCGGGCCTCTTAACCGAAAGTGTATTTAGCTCCCTCCGTTGGCGGGTTTCAGAAGCATGTGGACAGAGAAGGCGCTCGCCGGATCTGTATTCACGGTATCTCGTAAGTTCAATTTGCTTGTCGCCCTGACCGTTGACTTCGGCTGGTTTTGCCGGAGAGCAGATCGCAGAGATTCAGCAGCTTTAGACCAAATGTCTTTGTTAGTTTGAAAGAAATTGAATGAGTCTGAAAAGGCCGACGGTGAGGTGTATCTGCCGATCGGTAAGGACGCTACTTTCAGTGACCTAGTTGAAGTGTATCTACGACTTAGTCGCATTCTGTCTTGTACTTAGGCAATTTTACTTACACCCGCGAGCCTGTGACCCAGGCTGCTACCTATAGGTGTTTCTTGAGTAGGAAGCACCTACTACATACCGTTGGAGGCTGCATTATGCATTTCTTGAATAAGAAGTTGTATGGCGTTCTCGTACTGGTTGCAATGGTGGTGACGGCAGCTACGAGTGCATTAGCGCAATCGAACTATGGAGCCTTGCGCGGCATGGTCACCGATGTTCAGGGTGCGAGCGTAACCAATGCGACGATCTCGCTGACAGCGGAAGATACGAAGATCATCCGCACTACGACGAGCAATGGCGCAGGCGAGTATGTGTTCAGCGCAGTTGCGCCGGGGGTTTACACGGTCACGGTGACGACCGATGGGTTTAAGAAATCAGAGTCCAAAGGCATCCGGGTGGATGCGGGAAATACGATTCCATTGGATGTCAGGCTAGAGCTCGGTTCGATGAGCCAGAGTGTGGAAGTAACAGCGGCCGAGCCGATTGTGAATAACGGGACTTCCTTCAATGGACAATTGATTGACTCGCAGAAGCTGCAGAATCTGCCGAATCCAGGACGCAATCCATTTCTGTTTTCGAAGCTGGATAACAATGTGACAGCGGTGGGTGATCCGCGTTTCGTTCGTTTCCAGGATCAGAGCGGATCATCAACGATTTCGATTGCGGGCGCACCACTGAGCTCGAATAACTATGCGGTGGATGGCATTCCGATTACGGACTTCAGCAATCGAGCGGTGATCATTCCGTCGATCGAATCGGTGCAAGAGGTCAAGGTGCAGGCAAATACCTATGACGCGGAGATTGGGCGCACGAGCGGCGGCATGTTCAACACGACGTTGCGTTCGGGGTCCAGCGCGTTGCATGGGGTGCTGCAGGGGCAGACGCGGCAGACAAACTGGGGTGCCAATCTATTCTTCAACAATCGGACCCCATATACATCGAACGGAGTTACGCAGCCGACGACACCGCGCGGGGCGGCAGAGTTCTATACCTACGCGGGATCGATCGGCGGCCCAATACCGCTGCCGAAGATTCTGGGCGGCAAGGACAAAACATTCTTCTGGATAACGGGAGAGGGATATCGCCAGCGGTCGCCTTTGACGGCAGCGAATTCGTTTGTTGTGCCAACGCTGCTGCAGCGCGGCACTTCGATTGCGAACGCGGGCGATTTCTCTGAGATTGGACAAGCGGACGCGAACGGAAACTGCATCAGCGGACGGTGCATTTACGATCCGCTTAGCCCGACACGCCAGGCGTTCCCCTTCAACAAAATTCCTTCGAACAGAATCAACCCGGTTGGATATGCGATTCTTGCGGTGTATCCACAGCCAAATACCAATGTGACCTCCTATGGCGGCTTCAACTTCAACGGCGGCGATACGCTGGGTGATCGCGCAGACGAGTTCGTCGGAAAAGTAACTCACTCTTTTGGTGAACGCTGGCTGGCAGATTTCTACTACATGCACTATGGCTCGAAGGAACCGGGCGGAAACGCTTTGCAGAATTTTGCTGGTAGCTCTTCGTCGTATCTGCTGTACCGGAAAGTAGATGCTATCGGTATACAAAATACGATTACGCTGAATCCGACAACCATTTTGACGGCCGGCTTTGGTTTCAATCGTTTTCCGAACGACACAAAGGACATCAGCGTAGGTTTCAACCAGGCAGCGCTTGGTTTTCCGGCGAACTATCTCGCAGCACTTTCGAAGACAGGTTTTCCCGCGATCACGGGCGATGCAGGTCTGGCCAGTCAGGGCACATCCAACTCCGGACCCGCGGTCTATTTTTCGCGGAACTTTGTTACCGGTATAGCAAAGAGCATGGGCAGACATAGTCTGAAGGCGGGATATGTCTTTCGTGCGATCAGCTTGACGTATACCAGCTTGAGCAACACGAGCGGCACCTTTGCCTTTGACAGTACGCTGACGAACTCGGGGGTTTCGAGCACGTCGGGAAGCTCAGGGGCTACGGCGGCCGATATGTTGCTCGGGTACCCGACATCAGGATCGTTGGTTGTGCCCACGCAGCTGGCGATTACATCCCAATACAACGCGATCTATGGGCAGGATGATGTGCGTGTGACGCCGAAGCTGACGCTGAATCTGGGTCTCAGGTATGAGCACGAGCCCGGTGTGAATGAGCGTCACAATCGCTACTCTGTCGGCTTCGACCGTACGACGCCCTTCACCGTGGCTGGATCGACTGTCCAAGCTGTAGGCGGTATCGAGTTTGCCGGCCAGGGCAGCTATCCGACAGCGACCGGACAGACTGTAAACAAGATTTCGCCACGTGCCGGATTCGCGTATGCCATTACGCCGCAGACTGTGGTTCGCGGCGGCTACGGTCTCTTTTACCAACCGCTTGTTTACAGTGGATCAGCATCACTTGCGCCAGGCTATGTATTGACCAATGTTATTCCGTCGCAGAGCGGGGTGCCGGCGATCAACCTGTCGAATCCTTTCCCAACTTTGAGCACGACTCCTACTGGCAACACGCTGGGGCTAAGCACAAGCATTGGCAGTTCGCTATCGCTGATCGATCAGGCGCGCAAGGCGCCTTTCTATCAGTCCTACTCGGCCGATATTCAACAAGAGCTGCCTCATGGCTTTGCGTTGAAGATTGGTTATGTGGGCGGACATGGAAGGAATCAGCCGAACAGCTTGAACATCAATCAACTGGCGGATAATTATTTCTCGCTAGGTAATGCAGCGCTCACGAATAAAGTGCCGTTCAAGTTTGCCGGCACGGGTGCATGGAGCAGCGCGAATCAGCCGTACAATCAATCGCTACGTCCCTTCCCACAATTCACTACGATCACGGATTCGGTGAGCGATGGTATCTCGAACTACAACGCGCTGAATGTCAAGGTCCAGAAACTCTTCTCCAATGGTCTTACGGTTCTCGGAGCCTTTACCTGGGCTTCGAATTGGGACAATCTGTGGGGCGCGAGCAGTACCTTGAATCCGCTGATTTCAAATAACAATGGCGCTCAGGACGTAAACAACATTCACGCGGAATACGCGCGTTCGATCAACAATATTCCGAAGCGGACAACGTTGGCGCTGACGTATGAACTGCCCTTCGGTCACGGTAAACAGTTCCTGAGTGGAGCCAATCGTTGGATGGATCTTGCCGTTGGAGGATGGACATTCAACAACATCATGATCATTCAGGATGGCGCTCCTTTGCCGATCTCGCAAACGACTAACTCCAACTCTGCATTCGGTAACCTGGGGACGCGTCCTTCGCTGGTGCCCGGAGTTAACCCCTGCTATTCGGGGCGCCCGCAAGACCGTTTGAATGCTTACTTCAATCCGGCAGCCTTTAGTACGACGCCGGCAGGAAGCTACGGCAATTCACCACGTACTTTGAATTGCTATGGGCCCGGGTATGCGAACTTCGACCTGTCGCTCAACAAGAGCTTCCATGTCACCGAGCGGGTCAATGCTGAGTTCCGCGCGGAGGCTTTGAATGCCTTCAACACGCCGCAGTTCAATGGTCCAAATCTAGCCGCGGATAGCTCGACTGCCGGAAAGATCACCGGTACGCTGGGCTTCCCACGGTTGGTCCAGTTGGGTGGACGACTTACCTTCTAGCTGATTGTTAAGGAAGGAAAACAGGCATCGTGGCTGTATGCGCGGTGCCTGTTTTATTTTTTCACGGGATATTGGCGGGGTCGCTACCTATCTTAACGTTCCTCTGGTGTGATAGAAAAATCTCTCGTGGTTTGACCACTTTTTTTCTGTGATGAATCGGCTGCGAGCGATGCATATTTTTGCGTGCTCTTGAAGGACGCGTCTGGAGATTTGAGATGGCTGAAGCAACTTGCGATATTGGATTGATTGGGTTGGCCGTGATGGGTCAGAACCTGGTGTTGAACATGAACGACCATGGATACAAGGTGGCGGTGTTCAACCGGACGGTCTCGAAGGTCGATGAGTTTATCAACAATGAGGCTAAAGGGACGCAGGTGGTTGGCGCGCACTCGGCTGAGGAGCTTTGCGGATTGCTGAAGTCTCCGCGGCGCGTGATGCTGATGGTGAAGGCGGGCGATGTGGTCGATCAGACGATTGAGCATGTGCTGCCGTATCTCGAGAAGGGCGACATCCTGATTGATGGTGGGAACTCGCTGTTTACCGATACGAATCGTCGGACAAAGGAGTTGGTGGAGAAGGGGATTCTGTTTATTGGCACGGGTGTTTCAGGTGGCGAAGAGGGCGCGCGGTTTGGTCCTTCGATTATGCCGGGCGGGAATCCTGCTGCGTGGCCGCATGTGAAGGAGATTTTTCAGGCGATCGCGGCGAAGGTTGAGGATGGCACTCCTTGCTGCGACTGGGTGGGCCAGGATGGTGCGGGCCACTACGTGAAGATGGTTCACAACGGCATTGAGTATGGCGATATTCAGCTGATCTGCGAGGCCTATCAGTTGCTGAAGGATGGGTTGGGGCTGAGCGCCGACGAGTTCGCCGAGATGTTTGCGGAGTGGAATAAGGGCGAACTGGATAGCTATCTGATCGAGATCACGGCGGAGATCTTTGCCAAGAAGGACGACGATGGTCAGCCGATGATCGACAAGATTCTGGATACGGCTGGACAGAAGGGAACGGGCAAGTGGACCGCGATTTCGGCGCTTGATCTGGGACAGCCTGTGACGCTGATTGGCGAGAGTGTGTTTGCGCGGTGCCTGTCGGCGTTGAAGGATGAGCGCGTTGCTGCTTCGAAGGTGCTGGAGGGGCCGAAGAAGGCGCTGACGATCTCGGAGAAGAAGGAGTTTATCGAGGACGTTCGGCGGGCGTTGTATTGCTCGAAGATGGTGAGCTACGCGCAGGGATACATGTTGCTGCGCGCCGTGGAGAAGGAGCAGAACTGGGAGTTGAACATGGGCGGCATCGCGCTGATGTGGCGTGGTGGCTGCATTATTCGCAGCGTGTTCCTGGGGAATATCAAGGCGGCGTTCGATAAGAATCCGAAGCTGCAGAATTTGCTGTTGGATGACTTCTTCTCGAGTGCGTTGAACAAGTATGGGTGGTCGTGGCGCAAGGCTGTCATTCATGCAATTGAGATTGGCGTGCCTATGCCCGCGTTTTCTACTGCGCTGGCTTTCTATGATGGATACAGGACGGAGCGGTTGCCGGCGAATCTGCTACAGGCGCAGCGGGACTTCTTCGGCGCGCATACTTACGAGCGCGTGGACAAGCCTCGGGGTGAGTTCTTCCACACGAACTGGACTGGGCGTGGGGGACGGGTCTCGTCTTCGACTTATAACGCTTGATCTTTTGCAGCGAATGTAAAAAGGGGACGAGCTTTCGGGCTCGTCCCTTTTTGTATTTTTTCGATATTGCGAACCGAAGGTTCGATGCTATTCAATGCTCAGGATACGGCCTTCGGGGCTCTATCAAGCTCTGGTGTAGACAGCGGTCTCGCGGACTTCCTGTGATGCAGGCGCCTCCGCGGTTGAGGAGACATCGTCCGCGCCAGTGGCTTTAAGGACGTCTTTGGCGGTTGAGATCTGACCGAGCGTGTCGCAGTGCACGGAGAGAAGTGTTCCTCCGTTCTTGACGCGGCCTTCGTAGCGTTTGGCTTCATACTCGGGGATGCCCATTCCGACGAGAGCTCCGACGAGACCGCCTACTGTACCGCCGACTCCAAGCCCGGCGAGCGTGGCCATGATGGGGCCGGCTGCGATGAGCGGACCAACGCCGGGTATGGCTAGTGCTCCGATGCCTGCCAGCAGGCCGAGCGTTCCGCCGATGACTCCACCTGTCGCTACACCGGTGGCTGTGCCTTCGGGCGCTTTGGTGTTTTTCTCGTGAGCGAAGTCGCGGGTGCTGGCGTCATCCTGCAGCAGGACTGAGACAGACGAGTTCGTGAATCCGAGTGCGAGCAGGCGATCAACTGCACGCTCTGCGGCGGCGGATGTGGGGTAGATGCCGAAGACGGCTGTGTTCTTGCTGGACATGGGAGGGCTCCTTCGCCGCTGGTGCGGCAAGTCAATTATTGGAACTAAGTTGTATTTCGTTTGGTTGAACCAGCTACGGATCAAACCGTGAGCTGATTAGTCACCATGCTGTCCCCGCGCGTTTCGTAGCAAGACCTACGATTGATCTGTAGAGAAAATCGCAGGTGGGGACGCTCAGATCGAAACGTAGTGGATGGTCATGTTGATGGCCCTTTCCTGCTGAAATCTCGATTGGGCTGCTGAGTCTGTGCGTTCGACGTACCGAACTACATGCTCTCGTGCGTGCAGTCTATAAGGTCAGATGGGAGGGAGTGTGGACGAGTTGTCCTGACACGAAGGGAGCGTTAAATCAGACAGCCGACTCGCTGCGAGCCGGCCGTGTGATGCAGAAGTCGATGCAGGTCTGAGATGAATTTATTTCAAGTGTTGCCACGCGTCATAGGTGAAGATGCCAACGATACCAGCGGTCATAACTGCTGCGGCGACGCCCAGGACGCGGATGAAGGGCTGAATTTTATTTACTTTGCGGACGATCTCACTCTGTTCTTTTTGCTCGTTGGATTCCGAGTCGCTTAGGAAGAGCTGATCTTCTTCATAGCGTGTCAGTTGCCCGCGGTAGGCAAGCAGCGCTAGAAAGCAGGCCGCCACCACCGCCCAGACAATGAGCATCATGGGTAGAGCGCTCATCATAATAAAGTTCCTCCGCCCCTAGCAGGGTCAACTTCATAGGCGGTCTTCGAACCTGCGAGTCTGGTAGCGGGCTCGTGGTTTGCGGGCCGTCCGAGGGAATCATACGCCTAGGTATGGACGATGAACCATGTTTTTCATGGGGAGGTGCGGGTTAGTGACGGGGACTTCGTAAGTTAGTGACGGTATAAGGAATGAACGACGAAGATTCCGACGGTGACGACGGTCACGATGACGGCAAGCAAAAGGACGGCGATGAACCACGCGGCTCGATTGGCTGCCTTTGGAGATGGCTGTGTGATGCCAAAGGTGTTGATGAAGGCATTCGAGAGAAAGAGCAGCGGTTTCATGGGCTTTAGATGAGGCGAGTGGGGGAATAGTATCAGGTTTGGGTGCATCCGATGTAGCTGGTACGCATCTAGATATATGTGACCTTGCCGCTCGGGCGGTAGGGGACTACACTGAATAAGTAGATTTATAAGGAGATTCGTCTGATGTCCACTGCCACCGTTACCCCTACCGCTGAAGTCGTCACTGGAGTTCCCGCTTCGACGCAGCCTGTGACGCTGACCCCTAACGCGATTGCGAAGGTCAAGGAGATTATGGCGACTCAGGATCCGGTTCCGGCTGGTCTGCGGATCGGTGTGGTTGGTGGCGGGTGCTCGGGATTTCAGTACTCGATGTCGTTCGAGAACCAGAGCGGCATGATGGACAAGGTCTACAAGTTCGAGGATCTAAAGGTGTTTGTGGACGCCACCTCGGCGATGTATCTGCAGAACTGCACGGTGGATTATGTTGAGACGCTTGAGGCTGCGGGCTTCAAGTTCGAGAACGCCGCTGTGAAGAGCACCTGCGGGTGCGGGTCTTCTTTCAGCGTATAGTCGAAATTTTTTTGGTGTGGTGAGCCCCGGCTTCGGCTGGGGCTTTTCTGCGTTTGCGGGCGTTTTTGAGGGGGTTTTGGGAAGACCGGCTGCTGGCGGGTGGTTTTTCGTGGATCACTCACGGAAAGAAGTGTGGCAATCGTGGTTTGTGGACTGTCGTTTTGGGAGTGCTGAAAAATCGGCACTTTTTCAGGTTTTATTTTTGGGTGGCGTTTTCAGGCTTGCTTGTTGCTTATACGCAATGTATTGTTTCGGTGGGGAATCGATATGCTCTATAACCGCATTGCTGTGCTGCGCTCGGAACGGTCGTTGAGCCGGCAGGAATTGGCTCGGGAGGTGGGAGTGAATCCTCAGACGATTGGGTTTCTGGAGCGGGGGGACTATACGCCTTCGCTGGAGCTGGCTTTCAAGATCAGCCGGTTCTTCAAGCTGCCGGTGGAGGCTGTGTTTTCGCCGGAGCCATTTCGGCCTTTGAGTGAACAGGTGTACGAGATGCGAAAGCGAGAGGCGTGAGGGATGCTGTCGCTGGATGAGAAGAAGCTACGCTGGTTGGGGATGGATATGCGTCCTCGCTGGCGGAGGCGTGTCACGGTTGTGTTGACGTATGCCTTCTACGCGCAGGGGATCAGCTGGTGTGAGGCATGGAAGGGGTATGGATGGATGACGCCGGTCAAGGCGATGTGGGTATTGTCGCTGGCCGTGGTTTTTCTGGGGGTATTTCGGGAGGGACGGTTGGTGAAGTCGTTTGAAGATGCGCCGCGAAGAAGGGTGGAAAGGTTTGGGCTGTGGTGGGCAAAGTACCTGACGCGCTCGAGTGGGCGATGGGGAACTGTTCTCGCAACCGTTTCACCCTGATGAGTGGCAGGCTGCACAGCACAAACGCGCGGAACGTACGTCCTTCCGTTTGCTGCGAAGGTCGGCAGTGGTCGTGACGGTGGCGGGCTGGGCGGTGTATCTGATGGCGCCAAAGGTTGTGCTTGGATGGTGGCTGAGGTGGCGAGGACTGTTGGTGGACAGCCCTCTAGTTCTTCTATGGATGACGACTGCGCTGTTTTTGTTGCCGACGTTGGTGCGGATGTGGACGCTGCCGGATGAGGTTGGGGAGCCGCGGGTGATCTTCGACCTCTATCCGTTGCGCGAGCATGGTGGTGGGCTCTATGGAGCGGCGTCCTTTGTGTGCTCGTTGGCGGCCATTTTGTATGGAATGTTTTTGCCGCGTCTGGTCCGTCGCAATTCTGTGAATCTTGAGGATCGTGCTCGAATGCAGTACGGCAAGGCTTTTGTCGAGTTGACCGAGATGCAGCAGGACCGGGTCAAGTGGCGCTGGGGACGAGAGCTGAGGGAGCAGCGCAGTCATGTGGATGAACG
>Ga0209060_10000793_pt1 | contig 45271 bp, 34 predicted proteins | sample Coa_R1_8_FD_187155 | JGI IMG/M metagenome (GOLD analysis project Ga0209060, IMG submission 187155) | Surface soil microbial communities from Centralia Pennsylvania, which are recovering from an underground coalmine fire - Coalmine... | ecosystem: Environmental > Terrestrial > Soil >...
AAAGGAAAGCTCTTCCAGTTGCGTGTGCCGCGCGGGTTCGTGGCGGCGGTTCCAATTCATTCTTCCAACGGAGCGTTTCTCGGCCGCGTCATTGCTTCCGGCGAGGAAACACAATTTCATTTCACGACGGCGACCGATCCCGGCAAATTGCAAATTGATCCACAGATGACGATCTTGTGCATCGTCGATCACTCGCACTAAACCGATCAAAAGTCCCGGCTAGAAGCGTCTGTACAGCGGTTCATCCTTCAAGAGCGGACTCTTCGGATTCAATTCGGCATGGCCGTCTTTTCCAATGACGTATGCGAACCGCTCCGGGTCGACCGGAATTCCCCGCAACATTCCCGCATCGACCAAATCCTGCAAACTCTTCGGCGAGCGCGCAAATCTCTTCGCGAATTCCGCAAGCAACAAATCCAGTTGTTCTTTGTCCTCGTCCGACTTCAAAAGCATCAGGTGCATTTTGGCGTTGTCGCGAATCGTGGCATCCTGCGTGGACTCGTAAATTTCGCTCCACAAAAGCCGCGAAGTTTGCCGCGTGTCGCCCCGCTCGGCGATGCGCGCCGCCATAATTTTCATCCACGGCGCAGCTCCCGGCACTTTGCTTCCCGCGTCGTACGCCGCGGCAGCTTTCTCGTTATCGCGCATCGAAAAATAATAAATGTTGCCGAGATCCTGATAGAGCCGCCAGTAGTCCGGATTCTCGTGAATGCCGCGTTCGATCAGTTCCACGGCATGCTCCGGGCTTCCAGCTCCCACCGGCCGTGCTTCCGCAAGGAAAGTTGAGCCGAACCGGTACGCGGGAAGCAGATTCGGATCGAGCGTCGTCGTCAGGTCAAGTAGCGGCCACAGACTGTCGAGGTTCTGTTCGTGGCGTTCGCCTTTGCTTCCGTAATATTGCACCACGCGCGTCCAGTAAATATCGGCCATCAGCGGCGCGTACTCGAGGCTCATCAGTTTCATCATCTTGCCGGAGCGAAGCAGCACTTGATCCTGCTCTTCGTTCAGTGCGCCCAATTGTTTATCGATTCCATGTTGCAGCCGCCAGATGCCTGCAAAGCCCAGCGGCAATACCACGAGCAGCAGAATCGCGGTGGATCGTGTGCGGTTCATTTCAGGTTGCGCCGCGAAAACACCACGGAAGCGGAGGAAAGCACGATCGTGCAGTACAAAATCGCGTACAGCGTATTCTGCAGAATCAAAATGCCCGGCAGGTGTTTCCCGTGCGCGGCCGCCGCCATCACGTCAAAATTCTGGAAGTTCGGCAGCAGATACGAAATCCAGGAAAAGAATACTTTCATTGCGGGACCGACTCTGCTCCCATCCAGATTTCGCATCTCGGAGACGAACAGGCCCGCGACATATAGACCAGCCGTGAACAAAATCGCGAGCAGTTGCGAAGTGAAACACGAAAACAACAGAGCCAACGCAACGACAATTGCCAGCTTCAGCAAAATAAAGTACACGGCAATGAATGTCGTCGCGTCTCCGCCGTCGAGCGAGTGTTTGACGCAAAGCAGTGCGAACAAAAGCCCAACGGCCATCGCGGCTGTGTTCACCGTAAGCGTCAGCACCAGGCCGCCGAATTTCCCCGCAAGAAATTCCCAGCGTCGCAGCGGCTTCGACAAAAGTGCATATAGCGTGCGTTTTTCCATCTCCTTCGACACCAAACCGACTCCGGTGAAAATCGCAATCAGCAAGCCGATCACTGAAATCGCGCTCAATCCCAGACTGATTAAGACAATCGTTTCAATCCCGATCGAGATCTGGCCGACGAGAATCGCCGTTGCGATAAGGAGCAGCGCAAAAAAAACAAGATTGTAGAGGACGCGATCGCGCACCGCTTCGCGAAACGTATTCCACGCGACTGCGGCAACGCGGCTCATTTCCCGCTCACCTCGATCGCGGCCGCTTGCGCGCGCTCTTTCTCAATCAAATGTAGAAAATATTCTTCAAGCGTCGGCTTGATGGGAGTGACCGCCGCCAGTTTTGCGTTCCCGGCTCGTACTTCTTCCAAAGCGGCAAACACCTTTTCTTCCGGCACACGCAGCGAATAGCGGCTTCCGGACTTCGTGGCCTTTGCGACGAGTGCCGCGCTTCGCAAATCGCTCGCGTCCGCATCGAACAGAATTTCCATCTCGTGCGCTTTCATTCCGACAATGTCATCCGGCCGTCCAACTCCCTGCAATTTTCCGCCGACGATCACACCCACTTTGTCGCAAAGCATTTCCGCGTCGGTCAAAATGTGCGTGGAAAAAAGGACCGTCTTTCCTTCGCGTTTCAAATCCAAAATAATGTCGCGCACTTCGCGCCGGCCGATCGGATCGAGCCCGGACATCGGCTCATCCAGAATCACAACTTTCGGATCGTGCAAAATCGCTTGCGCCAGCCCCACGCGCTGCAACATTCCTTTGGAATATTTTCGCAGCTGGATTTTTCCCGCCGTCTCGAGGCCAACTTTTTTCAGCATTTTCGCGACGCGCTCTTTTCGTTCCGCCGAATTCATTCCGTAAAATCGCGCGAAATAATCGAGCAATTCCGCCGCTGTCAAATAATCGTAAAAATACGGCTGCTCGGGGAGGTAGCCGATATCTTTATGCATTTCCACGTCGCTGATGGGGCGGCCAAGAATTTTGGCGTTGCCGGAAGTCGGAAAAATAATCCCCATCAATAATTTAATTGTGGTGGATTTTCCTGCGCCGTTGGGACCAAGGAAACCGAACGCTTCGCCTTCTTCGACCCGCATCGAAAGATTTTCAAGAGAGCGTTTTGTTTTCAAATGAAGAAAGCCGGTGGGGTAGTCCTTGGTCAGGCTTTCTATTTCGATGGCGGGCGCAGACATGAGGAGCGCTAACCCGCGTTGCGGCCGGAGCCGATTTGCACCAGATCATTCGCGACAGGCGGCGGGGACATCGGAGTTGGCTTGAGGTTTTGCGGATCGCGCCAGTTATCAATCATGGCGACCTGCTGCACGCAGGAAACGGTGCAACGCGGGCCGCAGAATTTGTCCGTCAGATATTCGCGGTGGCGCATTTCCGGCGTGTATTGCGCGAGCGGAATTCCGGGATAGCCGCGCTGCTGCGAGCACCAGTGCACGAGGCCCTCTTCGCAAATGTAGAGGTAGCGCGAGCCGGAGCGGCAGCGCCAGGTGTGCTCTTTCGCACGCGCAACATTGTGCTGAAAATCATTGAAGCGGGAATAAGAACGTTTTCCGAGCGTCATGATTTCTTCGAAGATTTTGATTTGCCGGTCGTCGAGCGGTTTCAGTTGACCGTTGTGGTCATGAATGATGCCGACCGTACTGGTGAAACCGAGGTCGACGGCGCGATGCGCGATCGTAAGAGCGTCGTCCGGATTTTTTACGCCGCTGCCGAGCACGGAATTGATGTTCACCTGAAACACGGCGTATTCGGCGAGCCATTCGAGCCGAACGTCGAGCGTCTTCAAACTTTTTTTGGAAACTTCATCGGGTGTGACGTTGTCGATTGAAATTTGCAGATGCTCGAGGCCCGCTGCGTTCAGGCTTTGGATGCGGTCTTTGCTCAGCAAAAATCCGTTGGTAATCATGCCGGCGATCATGCCGCGTTTGCGGATGTGGCGGATGACTTCTTCGAGCTCGGGATGCATGAGCGGTTCGCCGCCGCTGATGGTGATGATGGACGTGCCCATGTCGGCGAGCAGATCGAGGCGCCGCTTCATTTCGTCAAGAGGGACAGGCTTCGAGACGTCGTCGTACTCGTTGCAATAGCCGCAATCGAGATTGCAGCGCCGCATCGGGATAATGTGCACGAGGATGGGATGCCTGGTGGAAAGGAGCGCTTTCGTAATCATGCGCAATTCGCGCGCGCGTGTGCGCGCAAAGCGCAAACGCTTTCGCCAGCGAACGGAGCCGTTCGCCTTGCCCGCTTTCGGATTTTTGTCTTCCGTGGCCACCAATTTATCTCGAATTTTCTCTTTCAATTATACATGACGGCCATTACTCTGGGTGGCCACCGATTGCCATGTTGCCGAAAAGTTTCCATTTCCCCGCGCTTTTTGCGCTGTTCTTGCTCGTGAGTCTCGCTGCGCGAGCAAGCGGGCAGCAACAAGCTGCGCCGGATTCCACCAGAAACACGCCAATGAACGCGTTGCAGAACGGGCGCGACGCGTGGGACTTTGGGCTGCTGGCCGGCGGCGGAAGCGGCGCGGGAAAATCGTCGGACACGCAATTCTTTTATGCGGGCGGAAGAATCGGGCGAGTGCTGACGCCGGATCTTTTCCGGTCGAGTCCCGTGCGCGGCAATTTTGAGTACGCGATCGAAATTCTGCCGGTGTACACGGTTTTCACGCCGAACGGAGCGGTGTATGGCGGAAGCGTGAAACCGATTATTCTGCGGTGGAACTTCACGGCGCCGCGCCGCATCGTTCCGTATTTTCAATTTGCAGGCGGCGCGCTCTTCACCACATCGAACGTGCCGCCGGGCGATACGTCGCAGATCAATTTCACGCCGCAACTCGGCGGCGGAATCCACTGGTTTCGCGGTGAAAAGCAGTCGGTGGATTTTGGCGTCGATCTGGTGCATCACTCGAACGCGAGCCTCGGAAATCACAATCCGGGCTATAACGCGAGCATCTTCTTCAACGTGGGCTACAGCTGGTACAAACACTCGCGAGAGTGAAACTTCCTTTTTTTCATGCAGTGAGTTCGCCTTGGTATCGCGAGCAGCGAGAACATTTTCAGCAACCGCGGAAACTTGCGATGTGGCGCATGGAAGCCGGCTGCTGCTAATATTCCGCCAACTTTCGTTCTTGTTGAGGTGGCTTCGATGAAATATTTCGCACTGACAGCTCTTATCGCGCTGGCGTTTTATCCCGCGCCGGCCGCGCAAGACAAAGCGGGCTCCGCCGACGAAATCCAGGTGCGGCAACTGGAGCGCGCCTGGAACCAAGCCGAAATGAAGCAGGAGATCGGCGCGGTGGACAATCTCGTGGCCGATTCGCTGGTTTACACGGATTACGACGGCACGTTCATGAACAAGAAGGAGTACATGAAGTGGGTCGTGGATCCGGACCAGAAGGCCGATCATCTTTACGACGAGGGAATGAACGTGCAGGTTTACGGGAACGCGGCGGTGGTGACAGGAATTTATCGCGAGACCGGCACGAACAAGGGCAAGCCGTATGTGGTGCGGTCGCGATATACGGATACGTGGATCAAGCGGAATGGACTGTGGCAATGCGTGGCGAGCCATAGCACGTTGCTGCCGGGGAAATAGCGTTGAAACGTTGGAACGTTTGAACGTTGGAACGTTTTCACGGGAGCGCCTATGAAATTTGCGAAATATCTTTTTTATGTTGCGGGGATTTGGGGAATTCTGGTGTTGACGCCGCTGTTTTTTATTTTTGACCAAATCGGCGTAAAAGATCCGCCGCCTGTGACGCATCCACTGTTCTATTACGGATTCGCGGGAGTCGGCGTGGCGTGGCAGTTTGTATTTCTGGTGATTGGGTCGAATCCCGTAAGATTCCGGCCTTTGATGCTCGTGAGCATTCTGGAGAAGCTGGGCTATTTCGTTCCGGCGCTGATTCTTTTTCTGCAACGCCGAATTCATCCGACCGATCTGCTCATCTCGTGTGGCGATATTTTGCTCGCCGTTTTGTTTTTGATCGCGTATTTCAAAACACCTTCCTCGAATCGTTAGGCCGCGATGTGTTTGCGATCGTCGGGCAGGATGTTCCGGCTGCTGACCGGAATCTCTCGAGATCGTGCCCCGACATTGGGCGAATTGGCGAACGTTACATATTCTCAAATTCGCGCGAACCATTTGGCAAAATTGGCGAACGATGGTGAATTGGCGATGGGCGTCAGCGTAATGTGCATGGCGATGAAGAAGCCAAGGGCGAGGACGAAGGGAAGACGGATTCTTTTGCGGCGCCACTCGAAATAGATGAGCACGGCGAGAATCGCTTCCATGGTGATCAGCGCATAGTAGAGTGCCGAGGCAAAGCCGGAAACGCCCGGAATATAAAATACGAAGACGCGTTCGAGGGCGGGTTCGAGAGCGAAGAGGACGGTGCCGGCCATGTAGCGAGCGTGGCCGTCGGTGTCGTTCTTGCGGATGCGGACGATGGCCAAGACAAGGAAAAGAACGAATAGCGAAATCGCGCAGAGATCGAGGAATGTGAATTTCAGCAGGCGAAGCGCCTGGGTCTGCTCGTAGCGGAAGATCATCAGCTGGACCATGTGCAGTCCGCTGATGACAAGCAGCGGCGCGAGGACGAGCAGAGTCACCCAACCGAGCCGGCGATGCAGTGTGAATTTCTGACGGGTGATCAGCCAGGATTGTAGGATCGGAATGGTCATCCAGCAGGTGGCGGTGACGCCGTGAATCATATGGGCGGCGTCCGTGGTGCGGAGTTTGCTGAAAAAGGAGGGCCAGAAGCCGCCGACGGCGATGAGGAACGCAATCGCAAAATAGAAATGTGGCTGGGCAAAGAGGGATTTCGCGGAAGAATCCGTCATGAGCGACCTCTGAACGTGCTGGATTTGTATGCCTGAGGGGCGACTCTGGCGTTCGGCAGGGATAGCCTAGCACTACAGCGGCAACGACGGAGATTTCCGAATGGGGGGCACCCCCCTCCCCCTGATTTGCGTAAGTATTCATTCTAAAAGAGTTAGCGAGAGGGCAGGGGTGGGTTTGGGTAGTTTTGTAACAGGAGGGGAGGGCGCGGAAGAGTTTCTGAGAGCGCCGGGGAGGCGCGGCGCGAAAAGCGGATTGAGAGCCAAGGATCACGGGAGAGTGTAGCATGTGGACGTTTACTTTGTCAATAGATTACTTAATTCGAACGGGCGTGTTTTCTGTCGAGCGGAAAGGAGTTACAGGGGAAGGGATTTTGCGGGCAAAAGGCGAATTGGAGACCTACAAATCGGGGCTCGATCGCGGCATGCAGAGCCCAAAGCAACTTCAACCCGAGTGGGGTCAAGGTGAGTTGCAGGTTGACGACACGGCAGAACCAGCTGCATGAGGAGCCGATTCGGGGATATACTTGCCGCATGACGAAGCAGGCACTTGAGATTTTGCAGAAGGCCCTGGCGCTTCCCGAAGCCGACCGGGCGGCGCTTGCCGGTTCCCTGCTGGAGAGTTTAGATCAAGTGGTCGACGCCGATGCCGAGAAGGCATGGAAAGGCGAGATTTCACGCCGGATTTCGGACCTCGATTCGGGAAAAGCGAAGACGGTGCCTTGGGAAGAACTTCGCAGCCGCCTCTCTGCGCGCCTTGCGAATGGCAAATGAGATTGTTCAATTCCACGAAGAGGATAGTGAAGACGTAGAATCCGCGTTTGAATGGTACTTTGTGCGAAGCGAATGGGCCGCCGCCAGATTCCTGCAAGTATTGGATGAAGGAGTCCGTAACATCGCTGAATCGCCAACGCGGTGGCCGGTTGCGAGTTTCGGGACGCGAAAGTATTTGCTCGAGACGTTCCCTTTCGTGGTGTTTTATAGAGATTTCCCGTCAGCGATTCAGATTATCGCGGTGGCACATACGAGTCGTCGCCCGGGTTTTTGGAGAGGGCGACGATAACGAAAATTCCACACGCCCGTTCGCGACGGCGCGGATCGAAGAGACACTTCAACCCCAAGCCCCAGGTGCTGGAAGAACCTGGGGTACCCGGCATGGGCCACTCACGTGAGCCTATACAGCGCCAGCGGCCTTAATTTTTTTCCCATCGAGATGGACCCGCAGTAATTTCATGGAACTACGAAAGCCTTCATAATCGTCCTTTAGTTGGGTAAAGTGTGAGTCGTCGTCTCTATCGACATCAAGGTGTAGCAGCATGCGCACAAGAGCTTGCTCAACGTGATTGATGACTTCGGTGTCGGTCGGATTCAGCGCTCGTTCGTTGGCCGCTTTCGCCGATAAACGGAAAAACGGGTACATCCCGTGAAGTGAATTGGTGAGAGCGCGGATTCGGTCGGCTTCACTCGGTTGGGCCGATCTAACAGTCAGCGGCCCGGCGGCTGCCTCTGCTCTAACTACCTCGATCCAGAAATCGTCGAGCCATTTCGAGCGCAGCTGCGACTTGGCTTTTTCAGCCGCAGCCGCATCGACAAAGGCCAAATTCTCCCGATTCAGCTTCTCTTTGAACTCCGCTATTTCTTTCTGGGTGTCTGTCTCCCACTGCCTTCGCTTTCGTTCGAGAACGATGTCCCTGCCAAAAAAGGTGAGCAGCGCCACCGAGTTCGTGATTATTGCGGCGATTACAGCAGGCTCAAGCCATGTCGGGGTTGGCATGAATTTCGCATCCTCAAATTGGGGTAAAGATGTCGGGAGAGAACGTCACAATAGCTATGGTTTCCTAATTATGCAACTAAAAATAATTGCGCGATCCTTGCACTTGAAGTGGAGCACGCGTGAATTGACGCGATTGCAGAAATGGCTTTAGAATCTCGGGGTGACCGGAGGGACTCGGACCCTCAACTCTCGGCTTTCAAGGCCGGCCTTCTGCCAATTGAAGTACGGTCACCACATTTGGGGCGCCTCGTCGGATGCTAGGCGCCCCAAAACTTAGAAAGGAATCTCCTGGTCGGTTGCTAGAAACCTGTAAAACGACTTCCAACCTTCCTTTTCGACTTCAGCTTTCTTTCCGTCGACCAACCTCTTAAGAATCGTTCGGACCGAAGCATCAGGGGCCGAATATTTGGAAAAATCAAATCCCCGTTCCACCATCTTTGCCTTAACTTCTGCGGCGGACATCCTGACCTCGGGATCAAGGACTCCACGAACTGCGTCTGTAATGCCAAGGTTTGCGACACTCTCCGAGAACAACGCGTACCCGGCAAGCGGTGCGAGATGATTCATCGCCTCATTGAGGCTTTCAATTTCTTTCGTGACATCTCCGAGTTTCACTTCTAATTCTGCGCGAGTTTGCAGGAGCTCGCCGTGCTGCTCGGCAAGGGAGGCGAAGATGGCCCTGTAGTCGGGCGTCGGCATACGGAAAATATAGACATGTCTAGATACACTGTCAAGCGAATATAAAACGAAAAGAGACAGTAGTGAAATTTAGTTCTAGGCTCACTTCTATTCGTACCTGCTACACTGAGGCCTCGCATGTGATTTGAGGAGGGCGCGATGAGTGAAGCGGTGATTGTGAGTGCGGTGCGGACGGCGGTGGGGAGGGCGTACAAGGGATCGCTGCGGGCGACGCGGCCGGATGATTTGGCGGCGCTGGTGATTAAAGAGGCGCTGGCGCGGGTGCCGGGGCTGGACGCGAAAGAAATCGATGACGTGATTCTGGGCTGCGCGATGCCTGAGGGCGAGCAGGGGATGAATGTGGCGCGGATTGCGGCGCTGCGGGCGGGGCTGCCGGTCGAGACGAGTGCGATGACGATCAACCGGTTTTGCTCTTCGGGATTGCAGGCGATTGCGCTGGGCGCGGAGCGGATTCGCGCGGGCGGAGCGGAAGTGATTGTGGCGGGCGGGACGGAGAGCATGTCCATGGTGCCGATGGGCGGAAACAAGATTTCGCCGAATCCATGGCTGGTGGACCATTATCCGGACGCGTACATCAACATGGGACTGGGGACGGAAAATATCGCGCGGAAATTCGGGATAACGCGCGAGGCGGCGGATGCGTTTGCGGCGAATTCGCACAAGAAAGCTGTGGCGGCGATTGCGGCGGGAGCGTTTGCGGACGAGACCGTGGCGGTGGAAGTGAAGAATATTTCGGTGCCGACGAACGGAAATGGGTCTTCTTCCAAGGGAAAACAAGTCAAGGCGACGACGCAGACGTTTACGTTTGACAGGGACGAATTGCCGAGGGCAGACACGAGCGTGGAAGTGCTGGCGGGATTGAAGCCAGCATTTCACCTGAAGGGATCGGTAACGGCGGGAAACAGTTCGCCGATGAGCGACGGAGCGGCGGCGGCGGTGATCATGAGCGATACGCGGGCCGCGGCGCTGGGGCTGAAGCCGCTGGGACGTTTTGTGGCGTATGCGACGGCGGGATGTCCGCCGGAGGAGTTTGGGATTGGTCCGGTGTACGCGATTCCGAAGGCGCTGAAATTGGCGGGGCTGAAGCTCGAAGACATTGCGGTGATTGAATTGAATGAGGCGTTTGCGGCGCAGTCGCTGGCGGTGATTCAACAGGCGGGGCTGGACCCGGCGAAAGTGAATCCGAATGGCGGAGCGATCGCGCTGGGGCATCCGCTGGGATGCACGGGCGCGAAATTGACGGCAACGATTTTGCGGGATCTGGCACGCCGCGGCGGGCGGTATGGAATGGTCACGATGTGTATTGGCGGCGGGATGGGGGCGGCGGGGATTATTGAGCGTTGGAACGTTTGAACGTTAGAACGTTAGAACGTTTAGACGGGCGATTCACGCAAGCGGGCGACCCTCGCTCGTTAGGGTGAGCTAAAGTGCCGCCTCCCTGCACGGAAAAGACAAACGGCGCTGGCGCGGGAGCGGCGGGGATTATTGAGCGTTGGAACGTCTGAACGTTAGAACGTTAGAACGTTAGAACGTTAGACGGGCGATTCGATCGAGCGGGCGACTCTTCGCTCGATAGGGTGAGCTAAAGTGAAAAGTGCCGCCCTACGCAGAAAAGGAAAACGCGACGATTCAATCTAGCTGAGCGGCTGCCAGAGCTCGATTTTGTTGCCGTCGGGATCGTAGATCCAGGCGAAGCGGCCGTAGCTTTCGTCCTGGCGCTTGGGGTCGATCTGGACGCCTGCTTTCGCGAGGCGGTCGAGAAGCGCGTCGATGTCGTCCACGATGTAGTTGACCATGAAGGAAGCCTGGCTGGGCTCGAAATATTTGGTAGTGCCGGGGAAAACGCTCCAGATGGTCATCTGCTCACTTTCGGGATTGTCTTTTTCACGCCAGGGCAGCATGACGCCATGGCCGCTGTCCACGAGGCCCAGATTTTTTCCGTACCAGTCTTTCATTTGTTGCTGATTCGCGGACTTGAAGAAGATTCCGCCGATGCCGAGGATGCGGCCTTTCTCGCTCATGGTTGTTCTCCTTTTTTGTGATTATACAGGGGCGATGCTCCTTCGCCTCCAATGCTGCTGCGACCAGATTATTTTTTTCCGGCTTCCACGTGGACAAGGAGCGATTCGGGAGCGCCGTTGACGCTGGAAAATTCGTCGCTGGTAAGCTTGCCGTCGGGCAGAAATTTGGTGACGCTGCGAAGCGCGAATTTCGTCGAGCCCATGGCGAGTTCGAAGCGATAGACGAGCGCATCATTTTCCCACTGGCCGGTTTCGACGATCGCGGTTGGAAACGAATCACCGAAGATGTAGGCCTTGTAGAGTTTTTCCTTGGGATCCCAGGTCATGACGATGGTGCCGTCAAATTCGCCGACGGGACCTTTGGAATGGAAATGGTTGAAGATGGAATTGCCGCCAGGGCCGAGTTCGCTGGTGTAAACGCCCGTGTTTACACCGCCATTCGGGGCCATGGGGGATTTCGGATAGTTTTCGGTGTAAGTCCAGGTGCCGAGGTAGAGCTTGGAAAGCTTTTGCATTTCCGGCGTGGGGAGTGACGGAGGTTTTCCTTCCTGGGCTACGGAATTCCTGCCGAGGGAAACGCATGCGGCGGAGGCGATGAGCACAGCCGCTGCGACTTTAAGTTTCGTTGAGCGATTCATTTTTTCTCCGTGTTGAAGAATTACTTCAGAATTTCCTGCAAACGCGATCGCAAAATCTACGCCGCTATGGGCGATTGCCCGGGTTGCGATTGCGATTTTTTCCTGAGCACCCCGGCGGAGACGAGCGTGATGACGAGGCCGACCGGGAATGGTTCCATGAAGGTAACCGCCATGTTGTAGAAAGGATTCTTGTACTGCACCTTCATTTTGTTGAGTTCTTCCACTTTCACCTGAATCTCCGCTGCAGATTTTCCGGAGGCTTGCACTTTTTGGATCATGCTGTCCGCGTATTTGTCCATGAAGTCCGGCATGAATTTGAAGTAGACGACTTCCCAGGTCGCCACATAGATGAGGCAAGAGAGCATCGTGATTGCGAGGCCTACGAGAAAGGCTTTGCCGAAGGTGATCTGTCCTTTTGCGACGTTGTCGCGGTAGGAGCGGACGCCAAAGAAGACAAGCAAGAGAGAGAGAACGATGGTGGCGTAACCGAGGAGAAGGCCATGGTGGGAGCCGTTGCGGTCCATGAAGACGAGCTGAAGAATCATCATCAGGATGCAAATGGCTCCTGAGATGAGACCGAAGGTGAGAATGATCTTTTTCATGGCCGCTCCTCAACGTTGGAACTTGGTTGCTGACGCAATTTAACGCAAACGCCGGGGGAGTTGTCGTCATTCTTTTGGGTGATTTTGGCGTGCAGGAGGAAAAATCATTCGTTTTGGTGACCGGCTCAGGGGAGCAAGCCGAATTCCTTGCCCAGCTGGACCGCTTGGGTGCGCCGCTTGGCGCCCAATTTATCGAAGACGCGACTGGAATGGGTCTTGACGGTGTTTTCGCTGACGAAGAGCTTTTCGGCGATTTCGCGGTTGCTCATGCCTTGCGCTATCAGCTCGAGGGTTTCCAGCTCGCGGGGAGTGATGCCGAGAGCTTCCCGTTTGGTGTCGTTAGGGACGAAAGGATCGCTCGTGGGTACAGGGACTTCTTTTATTACGACGCGCTCTTGCCTGGCGGTCAGCTTGATTCCCAACCAGATACCCAAGACCGCGAAAGTAGCCGCGACTAAGCCGCCGTAGATTTCGACGGAATGTTCGATAACGAGGAAGCGGTATTCCATCCATTTGAGCGCGGCGATAAGGATTCCACCGATTAAGCCGTAGAGGAGGATTTGGCGCTTCATGGTTCCAGCTGGGAGGAATTCTATCAAAACCTATCGCGGGCCACTTAGTACGGGCAAGCGCCCAACTGCTTGTTTAAGGAAGTCGGTAGAGAGTGAGCTTGAGGGGCGATCCTACGACAAACATGGAACCATCGGGGGAGAAGGCGGTCCAGGATTGGCCGTCCGCGGTTTGCCCGGGAGAGACCTCTGCTAGAGGTTCCCATGTGTCGATGGAATAGATTATGAATCGCTCCTTTCTCAGTGAACCATCCGAAGAGAAATCGCCGACCTGCAGGGCCAGGCGTTTGCCATTTTGCGAAACACCCGCGTATGAAAAGTTGCTCTTCAAATCGAGGGTTTTTATCAGTTGTCCGTTCGTGTCGAGAATGATTGGGCCGGTTTTACAGCCCGGCTCGAGAAGGAGATTATCCGTGAGGAATTGCGGGCGGCCGCCGCAAGGGCCGTGGTAGAGAAGGTGTTGGCCGGAAGCATCGACATATGTGACGAAGCCAACGTCTTTGGGAAATTGACCGGTCCAATGAATGTTGTCGGTTAGGAACCCTTTTGAACTGACCGACGTGGCAACAGAGGGACTAGCGGTGAGTTGTGTCGCTTTCAAATTGCGGACATCGACGAGTTCAAAACCTGGGCTTGTTTTGTTTCCAAGCGTCGAGCCATTGGGGGAGATGTTTTCGATCTTTCCATATTTGTTCCCCGTTGCGTGATAGTCGAAAACGCCGTCATCCTTCAAATCTTGGGTCAATCGCAAAACCGGACTTGTGCCAATGATGACGTGGGCATCGTTGGTGCCAAAAACCTGGACTGAGCCTGAGGTCTCTATTTCCCGCCGATCTTTGATAATTCCCGAGGCAATCTCGAGGGATAGAATTTCGTAAACGCTTTGCGGGGCCTGCTTGCCAGGCACGTTGCGAGTCCCTGTGTTGGAGACAAGAACAATTCGGTCGCCGACGAAGGCCACGCTTCGGGTGGCTGCGAAAATGGAACCGGTCTGTGAATCGATATGCGGATTTGAAAGGCGTACTCCATCTGAACCGACGGAAAAGCTTCCCACGACCGCACCTTTGGAGAGGGGTCCTTGCGACCAGAGGCGCGCCGGCTTTGGGAGTTCTTGAGCGAAAGGGCAAGTTGTGAGAATCAGGGTTGACAGGGCTGCAAATGCCGATTTCGCGAGACAACAATTCATGGAATATTCTCTTGGAGTTACATGGTTAAAGAGGGACGCGCAAGAACTATACAGCAAGTCATGGGTCGCTCGTTAAAACGGAGGTTCTATTGGCGGCGGTTTGTGGGCGGGAGTACAATGCGGACGTAACAGTGTTAAGTGCGTAAGTGAGTGCGAGGTTGCCGGCCGAGTCGGCGGGCGAGTTCCCTTTCAAACTTAGAAAGATTTGGCGGAGGCACGAATGGCCACAAGCGTCGCAACGAAAACGGCAGCGAAAGGCGGAAGCTTTTTGCTGGAGTCACCGACACCGCAGGATGTGTTTACACCGGCGGACTTGACGGACGATCAAAAGCTGATCGGGCAGACGGCGGAAGCGTTTGTGACGAAGGAAGTTTTGCCGCTGGTGAAGGATTTGGAAAACAAGAAGGCCGGGTTGATGGCGGAGCTGGTTCGCAAGGGCGGCGAAGTTGGGTTGATGGGCGGAGGCGTGCCGGAAGAGTACGGCGGGGCGGGACTGGACAAAATTGCGACGACGGTGCTGACCGAGAAACTTTCGATTTACGGCGGGTTTGCGGTGACGCATGGCGCGCATGCGGGAATTGGGACGCTGCCGATCGTTTATTTCGGGACGCCCGAGCAGAAGAAAAAATATTTGCCGAAGCTGGCGACGGGCGAGTCGATTGGCGCCTATTGTTTGAGCGAACCGCAGGCCGGGTCAGACGCGCAGAATTCGCTAACGCGCGCGGAGTTGAATGCGGAGGGCACGCACTACGTCCTGAACGGGCAGAAGATGTGGATTACGAACGGCGGGTTCGCGGATTTGTACATCGTGTTCGCGAAGGTCGATGGAGAGAAGTTTACGGCGTTCATTGTCGAGAGGAATTATCCCGGATGCAAGCCGGGCAATGAAGAACACAAGATGGGGATTCACGGCAGTTCGACGACGCCGGTGTTTTTGGAAAACTGCAAGGTGCCGAAAGAAAATTTGCTGCATGAGATCGGGCGCGGGCACATTGTGGCGTTCAACATTCTGAATGCGGGACGATTCACGTTGGGCGCATCGTGCGTGGGCGGGTCGAAGCACGTGCTGATGACTTCTTCGAAATACGCGAAGGAGCGGAAGGCGTTTGGAAAGCAGATTGGCGATTTTGGCTTGATGAAAGAAAAGCTGGCCGAGATGGCGATTCAGATTTTCGCGGTGGAGTCGATGGTGTACCGGAGCGCGGGGAACATCGATGCAATGATGGCGGCGGCGACGGGCGATAAAATCGCGCACCAGATGAAAGTGCTGGAGGAGTACGCGATCGAGAGTTCGATTGCAAAAGTTTACGGCAGCGAGATGCTGGACTACGTGGTGGACGAGGCGGTGCAGATTTTCGGCGGGTACGGTTTTCACGAAGAGTATCCAGTCTGCCGCGCGTACCGCGATTCGCGGATCAACCGCATTTTTGAGGGAACGAACGAAATCAACCGGATGCTCATCATTCAGATGCTGATGAAACGCGCGATGGGCGGACAACTGGCGCTGATTCCGGCGGCGATGAAACTGGCGGATGAGATTCTGGCAGGGCCGTCATTTGAAGAGACTCCGGAGGGAGTGCTCGCCGAAGAAGGGCGCATCGTCGCGAATGCGAAAAAGATGTTCTTGCAAGCCGCAGGCGGCGCGGTGCAAAAGTTCCGGGAGAAGCTGGCGGACGAGCAGGAATTAATCGGATCGCTGGCGAACATGGTGATGGAGATTTATGCGATGGAGTCTTGCTTGTTGCGCGCGCAAAAGGCGGCGGCAACGAGAGGCGAGGCAGCCGCTGCGCTGATGCAAGACGCGGCGCGCGTGTTTATTTCGGATGCGATGGAGCGCGTGGAGCATGAGGCGAGACGCGCGATTGCGGCGGTGAACGACGGCGACATGCTGACGACCCAGATGGCCGTGCTGAAGCGGTTTGGGAAGCGCGCGGCGGTCAATACGATTGCGATGCGGCGCAATATTGCGGCGGCGGTGCAGGCGCAGGACCGCTACCCGTTCGAATCGAAGTAACTCTTAAACCCAACCGAGAAGTACGAGTTCCGTGTCGCTGCCAGGATGCCGGCGTGGTATCCTCCTGCGCGATAAAGGAGACCCATGCGCATTTCCATTGGAAAATTGGTATTTCTGCTTGGCTCGAGCGTCGCGATTGCTGCTGCGCAACAGAATGTGTCCCTGCAAGTGAAGACCGATCACGGAATCGTCGAAGGCAAAATGCAAGGAACAACCCGCGCGTATTTGGGAATTCCCTACGCAGCACCACCCGTTGGAGAGTTGCGCTGGAAGGCGCCCGCACCGGCAAAAGCGTGGGCGGGAGTGCGCCCGGCAACGGAATTCGGCGCGCGCTGTATGCAAGGAAACATTTTTTCCGACATGGTGTTTCGCGACCCGGGGCCGAGCGAAGACTGTCTGATGTTGAACGTATGGACTCCCGCGAAAGATGCAAAGGCGAAATTGCCGGTGATGGTGTGGATTCATGGCGGCGGATTTGTTGCGGGGGCCTCGTCCGAGCCGCGGCAGGACGGCGCGAAGCTTTCGGAAAATGGCGTAGTGGTAGTTTCGATGAACTACCGGATGGGCATCTTCGGATTTTTTGAATTGCCGGAACTGATGGCGGAGTCCGGAAGAAATTCCGCGGGAAATTACGGATTGCTGGACCAGGTGGCGTCGCTGGAATGGGTGAAGAAGAACATTGCGGCGTTTGGCGGCGATCCCGCGAACGTAACGATCTTTGGCGAAAGCGCCGGATCGTTTTCAGTAAGCGAATTGATGGCGTCGCCGTTGACGAAAGGACTCTTTCATCGAGCGATCGGAGAAAGCGGCGCGGACTTCCCCACGCGCACGACGGCGGCAACTTCGTTGGAACAGACCGCTAAAGACAATGCGGAATACGCGAAGAAAGTGTTGGGTTCCGATGTACTGAAAGACCTGCGAGCGATTCCGGCGGACAAGCTTCTTGAGACAGTGAGTAAACCGGGGGCGGAGCGGCGCGGGCCGGGAATGGTTGTGGTCGACGGATATTTTCTGCCGAGGGCGGTTAAAGAGATTTTTGCGGCGGGACAGCAGAATGATGTGCCACTGCTGGCGGGATGGAATCACGACGAAGGAAGCGGAGCAATTCTTTCCGCGAAGCCGCCGTTGACTGCGGCGAGCATCAAGGAATTGGGCACGAAGGAATTCGGGGCAAAGGCAGCGGAGTTTTTCAAATTGTATCGTGCGGAGAGCGACGCGGAAGCGGTACGTTCGTGGGAGGATTTTGCCGGAGACCGGTTCATTGGCTTCGGCACGTGGAAATGGATCGAAGCGGCGGCCACAATGGGGAAGAAGCCCGTTTATCGTTACCGTTTTGATCTGGCGCCGCCGGATGATCCGTCGCGAGAGGCGGGGATGGGAGCGTTCCATTCCTGTGAAATCGAATATGTTTTCGGAACGCTGGAATGGAGAATTCCGGATCGTTGGCGTGGGGAAGATAAGGCGCTGAGCGAACAGGTGCGAAAATATTGGACGAACTTTGCGCGGAACGGTGATCCGAACGGAACTGGATTGCCAAAGTGGCCGATGTACAAGCCGAGCGGCGATCCCGAGGTGATGTACCTGAATGCAACGTCGAAAGCGGAAAAGGATGCGCTGCGAGGGCGGTACGAGTTCCTGCTGAAGGCCTGGTAAGAGTAGTTCCCAGGCCGAAAACGCTGTTCTCTTTTAGGACTCAGAGGGTCGCAGAGCATCGTGGGATTGGGTATTCTAGGATTTACACGGTTCTAGTACCTGCCGAAGCCTTTTGGAGACGCCCCTTTGGCTCGCAGATTGATATATGCCTCTGTGATGTTGGTGCTGGTCCACGTCACGATCATCGTGATGCTGGGGCCGAGTACTGTCGGTTCGCTCCTGGGCAATTTGTTGCAGATTACGGCAGCCGCCATCGCCGCGACGATGGCGATTCGCGCGTCACGAAGAGGGCAAGGACTGAGCCGATCGCTGTGGTTGCTGATTGGATTCGCGTGGATGACCTGGGGCATCGCGAACATCGGCTGGACGTTTCAAGAAGTCACTTTTGGCACGGAACCCGGACCGCAATCCTTCATCAGATTTCTTTTCGACATTCAAGGCGCGCTATTCGCGATGGCGCTCTTCCTGGACGAGGAACGGGATTCGGCCCACCTCGATTCATCGACCGCACTTGATTTTCTGCAGATTGGGCTCATCTACTTTCTGATCTATCTCGGCATGTACTATGTGCCGCTACTCTCGATGGATCACACCGCTGCGCTGGTGCGCGAGCAACAGCTAATGTTCTGGGAAAACGCCGCGATCGTCGTATTGTGCGTGCTGCGTGCCAGAATTGCGCGATCCGGGGAAGCGAAGAAGTTGTATTGGCAGTTGGCGATTTTCCTTACCGCTTGTGACGCGGTTTCGCAGGGAGCGGAGTATCTGCAATACCTGCATGAGCGGCCTGCGGGAACATTTCTAGACTTGGCGTGGACTTTGCCGATGCTCGGTGGAGCAATTTGGGCGGCGAGTTGGAAGCCTGCAGGAAAGGACGTGAGGGGCGCTTCCCTGCCACCGCGGTCTACAGCGGGAATGCTATTTCGCAATGCGATGTTTGCGCTGGGACCGCTGATCGTTCTGCTTCTTTCCGCACAATTGGGACCGGGTTGGAAGGCGCTGCGGCTAACGATGGTAGGCCTATCGATTCTCTGCTACGGCGCGCGAATGGCGCTGAACGAAAACCGGCAAACAAGGAACGCGGAGCTGGTAAAGCGGCAGATGCATGCGATGGATTCGTCGGTGGATGGAATGGCGATCGTGGACGCACATGGCCGATACATCTACGTGAATTCCGAATATGCGCGAATGAACGGCAGGAAATCCGCAGAAGAGATGCTGGGGAAGGCATGGAGAAGCGTGGCCAATCCGACGGACGCGGCAGCGGTTGAGGCAGAGATTCGAGAGGGGCTTGCGAAAAGGGGAAGATGGTTCGGCGAAATCACGCTGCACGACGGTGAGGCGCGGGCACTGCCAGTGGAAATGGCGGTGACGGCAATGAGCGGAGGCGGCGTGGTGTGCGTGAGCCGCGACTTGACCGAGCGTGTGCGCGCGGAACGAGCGAAGGCCGAGGCGGAATCGAAGTACCAGATGATCGTCGAAAAAGTGGCGGCGATCAGTTACATCGCAGAGTTGGGAATGGAAGGCAGCTGGCGATATGTGAGCCCGCAGATCGAGACGATTTTGGGCTACACACAGGCGGAATGGATTATGGGTTCGAAGAAATGGGTGCGGCACGTACACCCGGATGATGTCGCCGCCGTGCAGGAAGCAGAAAATGCGTGCATGGCGGGGATGGCGTTCCAGGCGGAATACCGGCTGATGAGGAAGGACGGCCGGCTGATTTGGGTGAGCGACAGCGCCGTGGTGGTGCAAGGGACGGATGGAACACCGGTAATGGAAGGAATTATTGTCGACGTCACGGAACGAAAGCAGCTGGAAGGGCAGCTGCAGCAATCGCGCCGAATGGAAGCGGTCGGACGATTGGCAGGGGGAATCGCGCACGACTTCAACAATTTGCTGACGATCATCAAAGGCTACACCGAATTGGCGCTGCAGCGAAAAGACGTGTCAAATGCCGCGAAGGTCGATATTGAACGGATTGACGACGCGTCGGAGCGCGCGGCGGGGCTCGTGCGGCAGTTGTTGGCGTTCAGCCGGAAACAGGTGCTGCAGCCCAAGAATCTGGATCTGAATTCGATTGTGCTCGGACTGGAAAAGCTACTACGGCGATTGATTGGCGAAGACGTCGAAATGAAAACGGTGGTGGCGGCGGGACTCGGGACTATCAAAGCGGATCCGGCACAAGTGGAACAGGTGTTAATGAACCTGGTGGTGAACGCCCGGGACGCGATGCCGAAGGGCGGAAAGATACTGGTTGAGACGTCCAACATAGATTTGGATAAGGCGTATGCGAGCGAGCACGTTTCGGTGAAGCCGGGAAAGTACGTGATGCTCGCCGTGACGGACAGCGGCACGGGGATGAGCCCCGAAACAATTGCGCACATTTTCGAGCCTTTTTTCACTACGAAAGGCGGCACGAAGGGGACCGGACTCGGCCTTGCGACGGTCTACGGCATTGTGAAGCAGAGCGGTGGATATATCTGGGTATACAGCGAGCCGGGAAAAGGTTCGACGTTCAAGGTTTACTTTCCACGCGTGGATGGAGCGGCGCAAGCGGAAATCCGCACGGAGAAAAAATCCGCCGTGAAGGGAGGAACGGAAACTGTACTGCTTGTCGAAGACGACGACACGGTGAGAGAACTGACCGAAACAATTTTGCAGGCGCAGGGATACAAGGTCCTGTGCGCGGGCACTCCGAAGCAAGCCGAAGAAATTGCCAGCGCTTATGCGAAAGAGATCGCGCTGGTGCTGACCGACGTCATCATGCCGACAATGAGCGGGCATGAGCTCGCGCGGAAACTGCTGGCAAGAAACGCGAAGATGCGGGTGCTGTACATGTCGGGATACACGGACAACGTGATAGCACAGGGCGGCGTGCTGGAAGAAGGATTGGCGTTTCTGCAAAAGCCGTTTACACCGCGCGCGCTGGTGGAAAAAGTACGAGAAGTGCTGGACGCGCCGGTGGCAGCTCGATAACAGAAACCACTGAGTCGGGCTAGCTGTGCGGCGGGAACGAGGTACAATGGCGACGCGAGGTGGGTCGATGCTTGGGCAAAGCGACCATGAGGAGAAGTCCGATCGAGCGTGCCAGGGTGCAGCGCCGAATCAAGTACCTTGCAATCTGGCGGCAACAGTACACTGCATCCAGTGCGATCTCTGGTTTTGCGACATACACGCAGAAGACGAAGAGTGGCACGCGTGTATGAAGACGATGAATTGAGAGAAGTTGCGAGGTTGCAGTTCCCTGCCTTGATTTGCGTGTCTTCCCAAAAATGTCCAGAAAAACTTTGCGCTACTGAGGAGCTGTTTGCTGCTCCGGCTCTTCCGGTTTGGAGATGGTGTTGAGCGTTTCCACGTTGAAGCGCTTGTAATCGGAATAGTGAGTTACTTCGTTTACTTTGATGCCCTTCACGAGAAGAAAGCGCGCGCCGATGTGAGCTTCTTCGTGGGTGGGTAGCCAAACTTCGTTGTTAATGAAGGCCTGCTCGTCAATGAAGCTAGACCCTTTTTGAAGATTCGCCAGCAGGCCACCGCCTATTTTGGCGTCGCCGACAAAATAGGCTTCAATGCGCGCAACTTGGTGGGCCTTTTCGTCGATCCAAACGACGCCAGCGAGCTTCTGGACGATGCTTTCAACCAGGGAACGCGATTTATATTCGGGATTTGGTTCGAAATCGAAAACGAGAACGTCGGCGCCACGGAAGCGTTCGCGGCGTGGATTCACGAACTGACAGACACGGAGAAAAATCTCGATGCCCGGGTCATCTTTATCTTTGTCTTTTTTCTCCGCACCTTCCTCTTTCCGTTTTTCTTCTTTCGCTTCTTTTTTGGCTTGCTGCTTCTGAATGTCCTCGATGTGTTTGCGAGTGTGTTGGTTTTCTTTCTCCTGCTCCTGTGGATCGAGAGGTTTGCCATCCTTGGCGACGAGCGTGGAGACCTCTTCGCCGTTCAGGTAGAAGAAGGTGTAATCGTGGACCTCGTGCTTTGTGACTTTGCCGTTCTTGTCCATCTCCGTTTCTTCTTCGCTGCGGCGGCCGGAATAGTTTTCCTTAAGTTTGTCGATTGCTTTTTGATTGGCGTCGATTTCTTCGAATAGTTTCTTCAGATCAGGCAATTGCACTTGAGACTTTTTAGGGAAGTCGAAGACGCGCTCACCAATCGTCTGATTCACGGAAATGTTGGAGATCTCGACGAGATAATTTTCAGTGCCGCGATGAATCCGGAGCTTGTGAGCGAATTGGACGGCGGACTCAGGGCGGTAGTCGTCATAAGAGATTTCCTGGATTTGGCCAGCCAGCGGGAACGATTCCTTGAGCAGAAAATGCGATTGCGGATCAAAGAAGAGCTGATGTTTGATGCCGGATTGGGAAGTAAGCTCGACGTGGAGAGCGTTGCGGCCATTCAACGCTTCTTGCCCAACGAGCATTGCGGCCGTTTTGGATTTGTTGCGATTTAGAAAATGGGAATTTGCAAGCGTGGCAGCCGCTTCGAGTTCGGTGGCATCAGGACCGGTGAGCGTGCCAAGTTCGCCAGCGGCGTCTTCGCGCCAGGCAGACTTCCCGTTGTAGGCGAGGATTTCGGGCTGCGCTCCGAATGTGAGTTCCGAGTAGAAGCGATTCGGGGATTTCAAGTGGAGGGTGTAAGTGCCGGATTTGGCGTCACTTTGGCGAGTGACCGTACCGTCGAGCGAAACGGTCAGAAGTTTGGCGAGGGCATGAGAGCCGCCGGAAGCCTTAACGTCGGCGTCGAGGATCTTGCCGGCGCCTTGAGCGGAGGCTGAAGATGCTGCGACGACTAGCGCGGCGAGACAGATGGAGGCGATGCGGAGCATGTGGCGCATGTGGGCTTAGTTGTAGAAACGCACGAGGGGCGGAAAAGTTTCGCGGCGAGACAAATTAAAAGCGGCATGGGACGTCTGCCTCATGCCGCTTTTAGGTTTAGCTGAAGCTGCGCTGCCGACGGCTACGACTTGGGTCGATTCGAATACTTTTCGTAAAGGCGCTTGTGACGATTGTCGGTAGACGTTAACTGACCTTTAATGAAGAGGTATTTGACCTCGGTGGTGACGTCAAGCGGGTCGCCATTGGTGACGATGATGTTGGCGACTTTTCCAACCTGAAGAGTACCGAGCTGATCGGAAAGCCCGAGGATTTGCGCCGGATAGAGCGTGACGGCTTTGAGGCCATCCTCGGGCGAAAGGCCATAGGCGATGGCGTTGGCGGCGTTTTGGCCGAGGCGACGGGCAAAGGAGTTGTCGAAGCTCGCCATTGCGATTTTGACGCCAGCGGCGACGAGTTCCGCGGGCTGTGTCAGGAGGCGATCGTAAGGGTCGTCATCTTCGCGGTCGTAGGTGAGGACGGGACGAAGAATGACCGGGACATCTTTCGAACGAAGAAGATCTTTGACTTTGTACGCCTCTTCGCCGCCAGCAAGAATCATGCGGAGCTTTTGCTTGTCGCAAAATTCGACGGCGTTGCGGATGTCGCGCGCGCGATCGGCAAAAACAAGGACAGGAAGCTGACCACGCACAACCGGAACGAGAGCTTCCAGTTTGACGTCGCGTTCGAAATCTGATGGTCCGCCGTGTCCCATGGCTTGGGCGTAATGGCGAGCGGTATCGAGAACGTCAGTGAGTTGATTGACCTGTTTGTCGTAGTCCTGCTTGGCTTCGGCGAACGGCTTATGCTTGCGCGAGAATGTTGCGAAGTCGAAAGATTCGGTGACAATGGTCGGCCAGTTGATAACCATCGCCGCGCTCTTTTTGATTTGCATGTCTTCCATGGTCCAGCCGGCCATGTGAAAGGCAGAGGCCTGGCCCGCGAGCAGGCCGCGGCCGCCAAAAGAATCAAAACCACCGCTGCCGGGAACGCTAAGGACTTCCGTGATGCCCGCCGCACGTGTGACTGGAATGTGTTCGGTCGACGGAAAAACCGCAGTGGCGGCGACGACATCGGGATTGATGGCTCCGGTTTCGGAAGAATCGACGGTTGCGGCGACGGCGCCGATTTCGCTGAGGCCCATTTGGGTGACAGCGTCGAAGAAGCCAGGCGAAACCTGGAGGCCTTTGGCGTCGATCACTTGCGCGCCAGCGGGAACTTCCACAGCGGCACCGACGGCGGCGATTTTTCCATCCTTGATGACGACAGTACCGTCATCGATGACCGGGCCAGCGAGCGTGACGATCCTGGCGTGGGTAATGGCGTAGGTCGTGGCTGTGGGTGCTTGTGCCCACGCGCCCGGCACGAAAGAAACCGCGACGAAGGACGCTACGAACGCGACGCGCGAGCAGGTGGCGAGACACTTTGCGCGATTCACAGGGCACCTCCATTGACATCAGCCTGCGGCATTTTTGGCATGTCCTCCGGCTTCTTTTTTTCCTCAGATTTCTTGTCTTCCGGCTTTTTGTCGCCCGGCTTCTTTTCGTCTTTCTTGTCGTCTGATTTTTTGGCCGCCTTCTTTTCTTTTTCGAGGAGCTCTTTCTTTTCCTTTTCGAGAGCGGGACGGCCGGCAATGTCCTGCTGCCGGTCGAAGTAGACACGGCCGTCGATCAAAGTTTTTTGCACGACGGCGTAGGCGCTGAGCGGGTCGTGATTGTAAATCACAAGGTCGGCGTCTTTGCCGACTTCGATGGAGCCAACGCGCTTGTCAATGCCGAGCTGAATCGCGGGGTTGATAGTGACGAGTTTAAGAGCTTCATCGTGAGAGAGGCCACCGTACCTGATGGTCTTGGCCGCTTCCTGATTCAGGTGCGTGGCTTCTTCCGCATCATCAGAATTGATGGAGACAACGACTCCACGCTTCGTCATGAGCGCAGCGTTGTAGGGAATCGCGTCGTAGGCCTCGACTTTGTACGCCCACCAATCGGAGAAGGTGGAAGCGCCCACACCGGCGGCGACGAGTTCGTCGGCGACTTTGTAGCCTTCGAGGACGTGCTGAAGGGTGCGGACCTTGAAGCCGAACTCTTTTGCGACGCGAAGCAACATGAGGATTTCGTCTTCGCGATAGCAATGAGAATGCACGTAACGCTTACCTTCGAGAACTTCGACGAGCGGGTCGAGGCGAAGATCGCGGCGGGGTGCCGTGAGATTTTTTTCTCCGGCCGCCACTTTTTTGTTGTAGGCGTCCCAGGCGTTCTTGTAGTCGCGAGCTTCGGTGAAAGCGGCACGAATGGTTTCTTCGACGCCCATGCGGGAGGCGGGATAGCGCTTCTCGCGGCCGGGTACGGAAAAGTTCGAACGTTTGGGATTCTCGCCCAGCGCGAACTTGATTCCGGGGAGCGCGCCTTCGAACGGAAGTTTGTCGGCCGTTTGTCCCCAGCGAAGTTTGATGACGACAGTCTGTCCACCGATGGAGTTTGCGCTGCCGTGAAGAACGTTCGCGGTAGTGACGCCGCCGGCGAGGTCGCGAAAGATAGAGATGTCGTCGGAATCGAGAACTTCAGCGATGTTTGCAATCGACGAGACGGAGATGCTGCCTTCGTTGACGCTGCCATCCACTGCGATGTGCGAGTGGCAATCGATGATGCCGGGCGTGACAAACATACCCGTGCCGTCAATGACTTGCGCACCGGAAGGAGCTTTGAGGTCTTTGCCGACTTCCGCGATTTTCCCGTCCTTAATAAGGACGGAGCCGTGCTCAATGGTTCCCTTCGTGACAGTGAGGACCGTGGCGTTTTGAATGAGGATGACGGGTGACGCGTCGGGAGGCGTGGCGGCGTGGACGAACGCCATCGCCAGAAGCGAAAGCGCGAAGCCGAGCACGATGCGAACAAAGGAAGCGGTTCTCACTTTGCACCTCCCAAAGAAATTTCAGCGGACTTGTTGCCGGAACCGGGACGCGTGCCCGTGAAATCGATGGAGAACGACATGACGGAAATCGTTCCTTTCATGGTGTCTTTTTCGAAGGTGCCGGAGAAGCTGATGTCGGTGGCATTGCCTTGAACCGGAATGTTGACGAGGAAGTTGAATTTTTCGGCGCTGGCGTAGCCGCTGATGATAGTCGCAACTCCGCGCTTGCTTGTAAGCGTGCCCGAAAGAGTGCCATCGGAAGCCATGGTCAAATCGGCGGTGCTTTCCTCGTCGCCTTCGGGTGACGAGTATTTCAGCGTCCACTTGCCTGTCAGGTCTCCTTTGGGCGGATCCTTGGGCCGGTCAGGCTCTCGAATTTCGAAACGTTTGCCGTCGACGAAGATCATTTTGATTTTTGTCTTTTCGCCGAAGAGGTCGCCATCCGTTACGACAAGATTTGCGATTTTGCCTTTCTCGATGGAGCCAGTGCGATCCGCGACGCCATAGATTTCGGCGGGCGTGAGCGTAAGTGCGCGAAGCGCGGCGTCCGGGGCCAGGCCAGCGTCGATGGATTTTTTCACGGACTTCAAGATATCGGCTGGTGAAGTGATGCCATCAGACGTGAATGCGAATTTGACGCCGGCTTTTGCGAGGGCAGCGGGAGACGAAGGTGCTTTTTCACGGAAGCGCAGTTCGCGAAGGGTCGGAACGTCATCTGGATCGGCGTCTTTTTCGGCTTCAGGCCACTTAGCGCTGAGAATGACGGGCAACTTTTTCGCGGCAAGCTCGGGCGCAACTTCGTAGGCCATTTGTGCGCCGAGGATCGCGGCAGGAACTTTCCAGCGGTCAGCGAGAACAAGCGCGCGGCGCAGTTCGAGTGAGCTGTTGGCGGGAATCAAGACGAGCGCATGATCTTCCAGCGCATCGGCGAGTGCGGCGTTGACGCGGTCATAGCGAGGGCGAGCGACACCTTTCGGATTTTTGTCGTAGGTGGCTTCGGCCTTCGTGCTCCAATCAACATCGAGCCAGACCTGATGAACATAGGCGAGGACGCCCATTTTTGAATCGGGAAATCCGCTGCCGAACCCCCCGGCGGGGTTTAACGAAACGGGAATCGCGACAGGCGTTTTGACTACAAGGTCGCCGTTACGTTCGCCGGCGAGATCGAGAACCGCAGCTTGACCGGGGAAGAATCCGCCTTTCGGCGCGGAGACTACGGTCGTGAAACCAGCGTTGCGCCAGGATTCGATGCGCTTGTCGGAGAGCGTAGCTTCGTCCGCCGCACTCCGCCAGGGAGATGCGCCCGGACGATCTTCCGGACCCCGCGCCGCCGGCTGACCGCCACCGCGCGGTCCGCCTTCACCCTGACCGGCAGGAGGCGGCGAAGACATGCCGACATCCGTGAAGGCGTCAAAGAGTCCGGGATAAACGATCAGTCCTTTGCCTTCGATCACGAGCGCGTCGGCTGGAATAGCAACATCCTTCCCGCCCACGGCGAGAATGACGCCACGAGCGACGACCACGGTTGCGTCGTCGATGGCCGGGCCAGAAACCGGCACAACTTTCGCGCCGCGAATCGCAAAATATTGCGGTTCGCCGCCCTGTGCGAACGCGGACGGGGCCAAAAACTGCGCTGCGAGACAGAACACTGTGACGCATGACAGCAGACACCAACGAGAAGCATGAAATTTCATTCGGAGCACCTCAGGTAAAAAACTGGCCGGCGATTTTGCCTTGCGACCCATGAACATGAACGCATGAGGCTACTGGTAAGTTGGAGAAGAGTCAAGAAAAGGGAGCGCCGAAAGATGTGGAAAACAAAAGGGCGCACGGGAATGTCTTTCGCGCGCCCAGATTCTCCCAATTGGAGTCGAAGGACTATGGATTTTTCTTTTTGCCGAAGAGGCCTGTGATTGCTTCCACCGCGTTTTCAGGCGTCTTGGCTCCCTTTTCGCCAGCACCGAGGAGCGCGCCGCCAGTGCACCCGAGTTGCGATTTGAGCAAGCCCGCCGCGACGCCTCCAACGTCCGGAACGAATTTAGGATCGGAGGCGGTGCCCTGAATTAGGAAAGGAATGGTCGTGCCGCCTTTGCACCCGCCACTCTTTCCTCCTCCTGTGGCTGCGCCCAAAATGGAACCGATCCCGCTACCGGCGTTGCCCACCGCGCCGAGTGCGCCGCCTGTGATCGTGGCTGCCATTTTAAAATCGAGTTTGTTCTTCTCGTCGAGAGTTCCCCCGCCGACGAGCGTGCCGAGCGCGGGCAAAATCGCGTTGAAATTCTCGGCGCGAAGCCCGTTGGGGGCCATGTGAACATTCGTCCTAAGTTTTTCGATCTCTAGATCTTTTCCGGTTTTGAGTCCAGTCAGCGCGCTCACGGCGGCCATTTTTGAGCCAAGGTCAAAGCCTTCCAGTTTTGCCGCATAAAGACCGATCGTGCCATCGGTGACAAGCTTGTTTGTTGCGCCTTTGATGTCAAGATTCGTGCTCAGCGTTCCGGCATTCAGCGCAGCGCCCTTTGGGAGGTTTACGCCAATCGCAGGAAGGAACGCCTGCAAATCTTTCGCGGGCATGGACTCGCCGGTAAGTTTGACGTCGACAACCGTTTCCTCGCCCTTGGTTTCGTAGGTGCCGTCTACGCGGGCGGTGGCGCTGCCGATTTTTACGGTAGAGGGAATGATGACGCCGGAATTCCTGCGCAAATCGTATTTGGTGCCGTACTCCACAACGGCCGGAACACCGGCGGGCGAGCCGCCCTGAACAAGCAGCGCTTTCGAAAGCTTCAACGTACCCTTCGTTTCGGCAGTGCCGTTCTGTGAAGTGATCGTGCTGTCCATATCGACGAGGCCGCCGAGGCCGAGATTTGGATCGAGAAAACCGGTGCGCGCAAGGTCGAGAGAGCTGACGTGAATTTTCGCGTCGAGCGGCGTGAGGGCGCTGTCCGCTTTGTCGAGCGGGCCGGCATCACCGTCGAGTTTGAATTGACCGCCGCCGGGAAGATCCGCGGAGACGGACAAGGGGAATTTGGAATTAAGTGAGACGTTGCTCGCAGTGACGGAAACGTGATCGTAAGTGCTTCGCTTTTGCGAGTTTGTCGTGCCAAGGACAATCTTGCCGTCCTTGAGCTCAAGCTTTTTGATGGAAATGTCGGGCGTCGAAGAGCCGGAGGAAGACTTGGCGGAGGACGGCGCGCTGGAGCCGCCAATCGACGAATAGTTCCACAGGCCGGCGGGATTGCGAAGAAGGGTAACTTCCGGCTGATCGATGGTGATGCCAGTGACATTCAGTGTTTTGGAAAAGATGAGCGGCATGAGTTCGACGCCGACGCCAAGAGACTTCGCCGTGAGGAAGGGGGAAGGGCTGAACTTGGGATCGTCGCTGATGACAAGATTTTTCGCGGTAATCGAACCCGAGAGAATTGAAAGACTCAGGTCGCCGAGTTCCACTTTGCGGCCGAGAGACTTTGACGCGGTTTCTTCAATCGTGGGGCGAAAGCTGTTTACGGGAATGAGAAACGGCGCGACAAGAAGCAAAACAACGACCGCGACGACAGCGATGAGGAGGATGCGAAGTTTACGACCCATAAAAACCTCCGGAGAGTTGCGGCTGGGCAAGAGTTTATTGCGGCGAGTGGATAGTATCACAAGGAGCGCGCCGAAGACGGTGACGCTAGAAATGGAACACCGCGGCACGAAAGACCAGGCTGCGGAAAGGCATAAGCTTTGAAAACGACGGTGACCACCATCACGCAAAAGCTGATGGTAAACTGAACTTGCGTGGGGCTGTAGCTCAGATGGATAGAGCAGCAGTTTCCTAAACTGCGTGTCGGCGGTTCGACTCCGCCCAGCCCCACCATGAGTTTGGTAGTTGTGCATGAGCGCGACGCACGGCAAGTGTGGCGAGGTAAGATTAAGATAGCGATGATGCCGAGACAAAAAGCGAAAGGCTTGGCGCGTTTTTTTGGCGCGACGGGCGCGTGCCTGCTGACGGTTGCGTTGTTGTTCGCCTCCGCGTGCGGACCTCTGTGTGTGGGCTTACGGTGCTTCGGGAAATCGATGGCGACAGAGAGCAAGGCCGGTTGCCACGGAATGGCCGGGCATGCTGGGCTTGTTTTTGCGGCTTCGGGAAGCGCCGCATCTTGCGGGCTGACGAATGGCACGGTCGCAATGCTTGGAAAGCCGGTAGGAAGCGAGCAAGCAAGCGCGAGTGATCTAAAGCGGTCGCCGGGGAATTCCGCACCTGTGGCAGAGATTTTTGCGGACAGCAGCAAAGTGACCCTTGCATTCAAATCGAGTGATTCCCCTCCTCATCTATCCAACGGGGCTATTTCCAATTTAGTGCTACGCGTCTGATTCCGTAGTTCCTGTCTTTCGCACGCGACGCTCGCGTGCCCACCAATTCAAAAAAGTTCAGATCGGAGATTTCATGCGGCTCCGCCTGGCCGCCGCATCTGCAGCAAGAATCCAATGAAGAGCGCGAAAGATTTCAGGAGAACGAATCATGAGCGGTTCACGGCGCAATTTCTTTCGAAGTGCGGCGGTTTTTGGAACAGGACTCTTTGGCTGGAGTGAGAGTTTGCGAGCACAGGCGCGAGCCGCGGCTGCAGGCGTCAAACACACACATTCGCCGCACGAGCATGCGACTCCATCCGGGCCGCCGGTTTGGATGATCACTCCGGACGCCGGTGATTTGCCGTTCGAACTGGACGGCAACACAAAAGTGTTCCATCTGGTCGCGGAGCCGCTGAAACGCAGAATCGTGCCGTGGAAGACGCTTGATGTCTGGGGTTACAACGGAAGCTGTCCAGGGCCGACGATACAAGTGACGCAGGGCGATCGCGTGCGGATTATTTTTGAAAACCGATTGCCGGAAAGCACTTCCCTTCACTGGCACGGACTCGAAGTGCCGATCGAGCAGGACGGCGTACCGTGGATCAGCCAGAAACCGACGGCGCCGGGAGAAAGATTCGTCTACGAATTTACTGTCCATCAGGAAGGAACGTTTTTCTATCACGCGCATAGCGCGATGCAAGAAATGATGGGGCTCCTCGGATTTTTCATTGCGCATCCAAAGGAAGAATTTTCGCCGCGCGTGCAACACGACTATGGAATCGTGCTGCAGGAGTGGGCCGTGCTGCCTTCGAACACGGTGCCCAACAGCGCCTCGATGGAATTCAATTGGTTGACGTTTAACGGTGTGGCGGCCCCGCTGACGACACCATTGCTCGCGAAACTTGGAAGCCGCGTGCGATTGCGATTCGTGAACTTGGGAATGGATCACCATCCCATTCATTTGCACGGAAATCAGTTTGTGATTACGGGAACGGAAGGCGGGCGTTCGCCGGAATCCACGTGGTATCCGATGAACACGGTGCTGGTAGGCGTGGCGCAGGCGCGAGTCGTGGAATTCGACGCGAAGTTTCCGGGCGATTGGATGATTCACTGCCACCTGCCGCACCACATGATGAATTCGATGATGGATTTGCTGCGCGACCGGCAGATTTCGACGGCAGACTTGACCGAGACGGACGCGATGCAGCAAATGCAATCACTGGCGGCGAGCGCAAAGTTCGAACACGTACATCCATCACCGGTGGCGAAGGACGCGGGCGCAACACCCGGATTTCCGCAAGACGCGTTCATGGAAATGGGAATGGACGAACTTGTGCAGAAACCGGAGACGCACGGGTTACCGAAGAATTGGAGCGCGGGAATGATGGGGATGATGACGATGGTGCGAGTATTGCCGCCGGAAAAGTATGACGAAATCATGCGGATAAAGGGCACGGCGGAGCCGCAGAGCCAGGAGCATCACCATGAATCGTAAGTTTTGTTTGAGGGCAGAAAGATGGGCAACCGGCGCCTTCGGCACCCTGTTGCTCGTTTCGATGGCAATCGCGCAAGACGCGCCGATGCCAGGCATGCAAATGCCTGCGGGAAAAGATACCGAGCAACATCACACCGCCGCGCCGCGTGCGCTGGAGTTGCCGCGTTTTGGGCAGGCGCAAAAGGCAACGCGCGAAAAATTGTTCACGCTATCGGACGCCCAGGATATAGCGCGCAAAAAAAATCCCACCCTCCGGCAAGCCGAAGCGGGAATCCGCGCGGCGAAAGCGAGGGAACAGCAAGCAGGACTGCTGCCAAATCCGATAGTTGGCTATTCAGGAGATGAAATTCGCGGCGGAGAAACGGGCGGCGGCAAACAAGGCTTCTTCGTGGAGCAGCGGATTGTCACTGGCAGAAAGCTGAGTAAGAACAAGGCGGTGTTTGCGAAAGACACTTCGCTGGCAGAAATCGAAGCCGATGAACAGAAGATTCGCGTCGAGACGGCGATTCAGATGGCGTTTTATCGGGTGCTGGCGGCGCAGGAACTCGCGGACGCGCGAACGCAACTTGCGCGGATTGCAGAAGAATCCGCGGAAACGGCAACGCGGCTGGGAAATACGGGGCAGGAAGATGAAACCGAGATTCTAGAAGCGGAATTGCAGGCGCACCGGCTCCGGCTTGGCGCGCACATGCAGGAAAACACCCTGCGAGAAGAATGGCGGGCGTTGACGGCGGCGATGGGCGATCCGGAATTGCAGCAACGAACGGTGGCTGGAGATTTGGAACATGGCTGGCCGGAGTTGGCGGATCAGGAGGTGCTCAATGCAATTGCGAAAAACAGCCCAGCCATTCGAATCGCGGAGGCCACGGCGGCGCGCAATTCGGCAGAAGTGATTCGCGCACAGAGAGAAGCAATTCCCGATCTACGTTTACGCGGAGGGTTGCTCTACAACAATGAGCCGATCGGCGCGATGCCGCGAGCCACCGGTTGGGAAGGAACTGCGGAAGTTGGCGTAGAGATCCCGATTTTCAACCGCAATCAAGGAAACGTGGCGGCGGCTCGCGCGGAAAGCGAGCGGGCGGAAGAAGAAAAAAGGCGAATTGCGCTGACGCTGCGGGAGCGTGCGGCGAGCGTGCTCGATCAATATTCGAACGCGCGGTTGGCGGTCGAGCAGTACAGCCAGGAAATATTGCCACGCGCGAAGAAAGCCTACCAGTTGATGGATCAGCGGCACGGAGAAATGTTGGCGTCGTTGCCGCGAGTCTTGGAAACGCAGCGCCGTTTATTCGAATTGCATGCGGAATACGTCAGCGCCTTGGAGAGTTTGTGGATCAATGGACTTGCGCTGCAGGGATATTTGTTGACGGATGGCCTGGAAGCGCCGGCGCGTCCCGGCGAAATGGATCGACCGATTCGCGAAACGAACGTGCCGATGCCGGAGCGAACATCGGGGCCGGTTGCGGGTGTGCCCAGGCCGTAAGCGCCAAAAATCAATAGGCAATCATTTTATCGAGTTGTTCGCCGACGTCAGGGGCGGTGCGATCCCAATAGTGAGTGTGAGCGCCGAGGCCGATGCAGGCGTCGATTCGATGCGCGCGTCCGCCAGTTGCCGGAGAGCTGTCGCTGTTGGTCAGCAATGGATCCGGATAGCCGCCGCACGAACCGTTACCATTGGTGCGCTGCATGACATGGTTCGACCAGACCGATCTGCCAATGTAATCGCCACTTCGATAGAAGTTGGCCCACTGGGCGACGCGCAAGTCTGCGGGCGCTGGTTTGGTGTCTGGTGGAATCGGGTCGCCGGGTTCCATCTTCGCTGGATCGCCGCCAGAATCTTCCGGCGCTTCGCGAATCCATTTGTAAAGGTGCGGGAAAAAGCGGTTGAGCAACTGGCGCAAAGGACATCCCATTGAAAAAAAGTACATCGGGAGCGATCCTTGCGGTTCGCCATCGAATGCAAAATGCAAATAGCTCTCATAGCGTCGGGTGTCTATGGTCGTGTGTTTCGGATGCCCGCACTTGTTCAGGAAGCGCAACATGTCCGCAGTAATGTTGGAGCCCAAACTGTGCGCCACGATGATGACGTGGCTGTAGTAATGAGTGCGGTCGGGGTTCCGGCGGGCATGAATATGACCGAGAAGAGCGACGTAGCGTTCGACGATCTGAGCACGCGGCGTAGCTTCCACCGGGGATGTACGCAGATACGTATCGACGTCAAGTATGGCGTCCAGAACCGCGCTGAAATTTTTTACGACCAGACCTAAAATGACCGCGCCGGAACCGACCAGGATCCCTCCCCAGTGCAGCAGAGATCTTGCTGCCAGCAACATTCCAAAATGTTCGTAGAGGTAGAGAAGAAACGATCCAGTCAGCCCGGAACGCCAAAAATGGACGAGACTGTAGGCGAAGATCCCGAATGGAATGGCCACAGCTCCGACCCATAAGAAGGAAATGACCCAGTGGAAGTGGTGGTACCCGCCTGAGAGCCAGCTCCCAAGACAAGCCGACAATTTATTGGGTTTGGAACGCTCTGGGAAAATTTCGTAATAGACGGACGGAATTGCCATAAGGGCCAGCAGAAGTACACACAATCCCGCGAGACCGGCGCTGACTCCCATTCCGAGCGGCGGAGACTGGACGACGAGCCCTTCCAGAAATTGATTGGGATCTTTTTCGGCCGACCGGTTTTGCTCGGCGCAAGCGTTTTCCACGCAGGCCAATAATTCGTCGGTTTGCCGCGCGTCCAAAGCGACTGTTGTGGTGATGAATTTCGGCAAAACGGCCGGTTTGACGCCGGCGTAAAGGCTCGACTGCCTCGACAACGCGTGGAAAGTTATGCTGCCGGTAAAAACGGCAAGGAGAAGAATGAGAACAGAGGGCACCGCAAGTGCGAATCGTGCAGTGCGAGCCGCGGCCCGCACACGAGCCAGTTCTTCCACCTTTCCTTTCTGCAAGCGCAACTGGGCTCGGCAAAGCAGTTCCATCAGGAAAGCAAAAACCGCCAAAAAGAAGAAGAGCATCCACAGAAAACGCAGCGCCAAAAACGTGTATTGCACCAGATAAAAGATGGCGGTCCGCAGACTTTCTGTGGCAAGCGAACCTTGCTGAAGAACGAGAACACCGAGAAGGATTGTGAGGGTGCCGATGAAAATGTACCCAAATTCACGAGACCCGGCTCGGACCTTGTCGTACTGCAAAAAAATCAAAATGCAGATCCCGGCGCCAATTGCCCACCACTCGAGAAGAAGTGTTAACGCGGTGGCACCGCCATCGCAAGAAAGAGCTCGCCATGTAAACAGTCCCAGCGCGAAGGCGGGAATCAATCCGAACCACCAGCTTTTTGCGGGGCTGGGCGCTTCTACTCTCAACGCCAGCAAGACCAACACTACAATCGCCGCAAGTGCGACTACCGCGCCCGCGGCAATCGGTCCCGTCGTCTTGACATCAAGAAGCAGCGGAAGCGGAGAGACGGCCAATCCAAAAATAAGCACGGTAAGCTGGACGATGAACAACGTTAGAACGCGAGTGGCATAAAGATAAGACCTCGAGTACAAAAACCACGCCACGCCGCCAAAGTTTTCCATCGCGGCATGGTCTTGCGCCATGCGGCCTAGGCTCGCAAGGTGCAGGAGCAATTGATAGAACGAGAAAATGAACCGTAGTACGGAATTGCTCGGGCGGGCGAGGTCGGCCCAGTGCATGTCGTAGACGTCTACGTCGGTGAGGCGGTCTTCTCCATCGACTTTTGTCGTGCGTCGTCCAACCCGACGCCACGTCGTGTAGCTGTTCTTTTCCGGATCTCCGGTGTAGTTCTGCAGCAATGAGTCCATGAACTCCGTGGCGACATCAGGCACGGACGACCGCATTGCAGATGCACCGGGACCAAACCATTTCTTGATACTGGACAGATCCCGAAAGTTGCCTCGGCGCTCTTCCATCGCGCTGAGGGAATATTCGAATTTTCGTTTCACCTTGTCCTTGCAGATTGGCGGCGGAAGGGCGATTTGCACTTCCTGGGGCGCGAACGAGCCGTACGAGTGTGCCGATCCTGCGGCGCCGGAAGCCTGGACCCCCTCGAGCAGATCCGTAACCATCTCGGCGGAAGCTCCGGACTCGTGGTAGCCAACTCCATGAATGGCGATTACTGCGACACGCTTGGAAGCGTCGGGCATGGGCACACCTCGCGCGGACAGAAGATGGTCGGAATGGTGCGTAGGGGAGAACTACCGCGGCGTCACACTAGCGCAACATGGCAAAGACGGCAACAGCTTTCTACAAGAAAAGGGCGGGTTCGAATTGACACACTGCTGGCCGTAAGGACAGGCACGTGGCGAGTGCGAAACACTGGTACTGCGGACGGATTGACCCTGGGAAAAATGGCTCGCTACTGTCGGAAATAGGGCGTAGTGGCGTTTGCCGGTGCGTTGCAGGCTGGCATCACATTTCGGAGAAAAAATCGGTGCCTTTAATGTCCCCGCCACTTTCGCCGATATAAAGACGTGATTACTTTGACCAAAGCCGGGCGGTACGAAATCCAGGGCGAGCTTGGACGCGGTGCCATGGGCATCGTCTATAAAGCCGTTGACCCGGTCATTGGCCGCACGGTGGCGGTCAAGACACTTCGTCTTTCCGAAGAAGGTACGGGACTTTCGCGGCCGGAACTCTTGAATCGATTCCAAACGGAAGCACGCGCAGCCGGTCTTCTGACGCATCCGAACATCGTGGTTGTATTCGATGCCGGCGAAGAAGACGGCCTTTACTACATCACGATGGAACTGGTGGAAGGTAAGAGCCTGCAAGCCCTGCTCGACGCAGGCCAACCATTTCCGCTGCCGCGCGTGTTGCGAATCATGGAGCAAACTTGCAGCGCTTTGCACTTTGCGCACGAGCGGAGCATCGTTCATCGCGATATTAAGCCGGCGAACCTGATGCTCACAGCCGACGACACGGTCAAAATCACGGACTTTGGCACCGCAAAAATTTTGCAATTCGGAACCGTGCAGCAAACGGCGCACGTGATGGGCACGCCGAGCTACATGTCGCCGGAACAAGTGAAAGGGCGAGTTGTTGACGGCCGCAGCGATATTTTTTCCCTTGGCGTAATGCTCTACGAAATGGTGACGGGCGAAAAACCGTTTCCGGGGCAGAACATTACGACCGTCATTTACAAAATTGTGAACGAAGAGCCGGTTCCGCCGCGGCAGATTGATCCTGCTATCCACGCCGGCCTGAGCGCCGTTGTAATGAAGGCGCTGTCGAAAGAGCCTTCCACCCGCTACCAGACCTGCAAAGAAATGCTTGAGGATTTGAAGAATTACCGTTCGTTAGCGATGGGTGACAATCCTGGCGCAACGATGGTGATGAGCGGATCGCCGGAAGCGACGATCGCGACTCCAGCGAACCGTCTGGCGCCATCGGAAGAGTTTCACGCGGCGCAGACGGCCCGCGCCTTGCAGTCCCGTGCGACATCCCCTTCTCATACCCCAGCAGTTCGCCGTACCGCTACACTGCCGCCGGTTCAGCCCGAGCGGAAGAAACACCCGGTCCTGACTGTGTTTTTGGCGTTGGTGCTGGTCGGCGTGATCGTCTACGGATATAAAAAAATCAAACCGGTATTTGATGATGCGCGGCAACAGAATTTGATTCAAAAAAATGGCGGGGTAGAAAAAGATTCGTCGGTCGATCCCGCAACAGCAGAGAAACCGTCGAGCGCCACGGAAGGCAACGCGGAGAGCAATGCTTCCGCTCCGCCGGAGCCAACGAGTGCGGCTCCCGAGAAAAAACCGGAAACGCCCGCCGCGAAGAGCGCTCCGAATCCCGCGAATGGACTGTCGCCACTCGCAGCAGAATATAAAGGCAGAATTGAAGAGGCGGCGGCGGAAAAAGGAATTGCGGGAAGATTGAAAATTCGGGGCACCGGCAATACGTTGACGCTATCCGGAAAGCTTCGTCCCTCGGAACACGGCGAGCTTCTGAAATTCCTGAAGGCCGCGCCAGCGGGAGTGCAGGTAGTTGACGACCTTCAGTATGACGACACCGCCGTAAGTGGCAGCGCGGAAGCAAATGCGCATCCCGTGCCGGCGGCAGGACGCGGAGCGATCCACGTCATCACCAACGTTGTTGGCGCAACCGCGACGGTCACCGGGGATTACAGTTTTTCCGCTCACTGCGAGACTCCTTGCAGCTTCCCGAATCTGATGCCCGGAAGATACAACCTGGAAGTGAAGAAGAACGGTTTTCAACCGACGCAAACGGCTCTGCAGATTCGCGCGGGCCAGGCACTCGACCAGAAAATTGCTCTAGAAGCGACTGCGATTGGGCTGCACATCGTTTCTCATCCCGATGGGGCCGACGTTTTCATCAATGGCGACAAGCAGTCCGGCCAAACGCCCCTGAACATTCCCCTGGCACCGAACACCTACAACCTCGTAATGAGGTTGCAAGGCTATGAACCGTACTCGCAGCCTGTGACTGTGAAGGAAAATGTTCAGACGCAACTCGACATTGAGTTGAAGCCAAAAGGCGCACACGTCGCTTGGGCGCAGGTGGATTCGAATCCCGAAGGTGCGGATATCTGGATCGATGGAGTTCCCACGGGAAAACAGACGCCAGCTCGGGTCGAAATTACGGCCGGGATTCACACCGTTGTCTTGAAGAAGGACGGGTATCAGAACTCGCGGCGTGGCGTGGATCTGACCGAAGGCGGCACAGTGAGCGTTCGCGAGAAAATGAAGACGAATTGACCGTCTTGAAGCAGCTCCGACCTGGACCTTACTTCCCTGATTTGTAACTTTTCGTTACATGATTGACACAATGGTTCTAGAACCATCAGGAATTTGTATTGAAAAAAAACGGCTTAGCGACGTTTCCTTCGGGCAGATGGCGTGCTCCGTGTAACCTAGGGTTTCTCTACCCTTTGGCGGGCTGAGTGTCTACCGAGAGGGGTCAGAGCTGGAATCGAGGGCCTGTGAGGGGTCGGAAACGCAGCAAGGAAGGGTCTTAAAGCTTGAAGGCGACAGCCAATTCGAAGGAGCTGGACGGCAGCAGGCCCGCGCTGGGCCGATCGTCCGCCGCGGAACAACCACGTCCAATTCCCTTCTCGCCCACCATTGTCTCTCCCTATTCGCCCGCTGAGCCGACTGCGCTTGACGTGCAACGCTGCCTCAAAGACCTTCAGATCTTGTTCCGCTCGCAGCGCCTGTACCAACGAAATCATCCCCGCGTTCTGGAGAGTCTGGAATCGGCATACGAACAATTGCGCTCCTTTGCGTTTGCAATGAATGGAGTCGCGCTCCGCATCGAGCGAAATGGTATCGTGATGCCGAAGCTGAGCGAGGCGCCGCTTCCCGACGTGCGCGGCGAATTGCAGTCCCTTGCGGGCGAGTTGCAGCGCGCCGGCATCCAGACTCTTGTATTTGGCCGACGCTTCCATGTAGGCGAACTCGACACGCTGGCGCAGCTTCTGAAAGAGGCCTTGGTAAACTCAGAGGCGACTTCGAAAAAAAACAACAAGTCCTGGTGGACGGCGAAATTGCTGGAGCACGGCGTGGAAGGAATTCAAATCAATACGCAGACGGATCGAAAAGTGGATACGGTCCTCGCCAGTTTGATTGCGGCGATGGTGGCGTTCGGCGGAAATTCGCCGCGCGAAAACGCGGACGCACCCATTTCCTTGCCGAGTTTGGAAGATCTCTCCGCCGGGCTGGCACTGCTCGCACGGTTGACACCTCCTTTGGAAGCGGCGCGAGGCCTTTCTCCAGAGGAAGCAGCACGAGCCATTCACGGCGCGTTGGAAGAAGCGAGCCGCGAGACGGTGCACATGCTTTTGAGCGCAATCTCGCAGAGTGGACCACGCGAGGCGGAGAAGCCGCAACCTTACTTATTGCGTTTGTCCGAGGCGCTGATTCTGGAATTCGTCAGCGCCGAATTCTCCGCGGGGCAGATCTCTCCGCAAGAAGTACGCGGGACTATTTTCAGACTGGCGGATGCATTGGTCACTTCCGGCAGCTATCGCGGCCCTCACTCTTCGCAGCACTTCTCGACGCTGGCAACAGCCTGGGCTGAAGAAAAGCATCGTGAGCGTTTCATCGAACGGTTTTGGACGGAATTGCCGCCGCGCGAAAAGTCAGCAGTCCTTCGCGGGCCGGAGATTTGGTGCGTGCCGGTCCCGGCGCTGCGTCAGACGCTTTCGCAATTGGCCGACGCCGGAGTCGATGCGCCGAGACGCGAGGCCCGCAACGTTCTGCTGAATTACGCGCGCCGCCTCGAGCTCCAGGACGCCACGGCGCGTCGCCAAGTCGCCGCCGGATTGAACGAACTCTCCCCCATCATCGAATCGCTCTGGCCGAATCAGTTTCCAGAGGATTTAGGCCGTGGCACGTTAAGCGCTCTGGAAAAAGAATCGATTCCGGAGACCGCGGCATTGCTCGCCGCATTTCTCGAGACGCTCGGCCGCATCGCTGTCACACGGGGCGATTTCACCGGCCTTGAAACCATTCTCATCGGCCTAGAACGGACTCCGCGTGAGCCGCAGTTTGCGCATATGCATGCGCTCGTGCAACGACTGATTGCGCAGGACCGCTGGATGCTTCTGATCGACGCTGCGCTGGCTAACCGCGCGCTTGATCCGGCATTGCCAAGGCTTCTGCAGCGCGACTCCGAGCGGCTCCTGGATCGCCTGACTCTTCTTCTAACCGACCCGCGCGGGTTCGAATACCTGCCGGCGATGTCGCGACTGCTCCGGTCGATTGGCGTGCCCGTGTTGAATTTGCTCGAGTCGCGGCTCTACGAAGCGCGGCGGCAGCGAGTAAGCGCCGCCATCAAGTTGCTCGCCGCCGCTGATCCCGAGCGTTTGTTGCGCGGTTTGCCGCGCGCGCTCGCCAGCTGGGAATGGAATTTGCAGGACCTTGCGGTCAGTGAGCTTTCGCGTCCGGCGAACTCAGCGACCTCGCAAAGCGCAGCGTTCGTCTTCTCGGCTATTTTAGCCGACGCGCACCCTCTCGTTGTTCCGATGATGATCGATCAAATCGGCTTGGCAATGGAGTCCACGGCGGTTCCGCAAATGATGGAAATTGCGGCTGGCGAGCACGATATTTTGCGCGAGCAATTTGTGCGAATTAAAGCCATCGAGGCTCTCGGCCGAATGCGCGCCGCGGAGGCAACTGAATTGCTTCGCACACTCGCGGAGAAGCGCGAAGGTTTGACGCACGCCGAACCAGCCGGCCTTCGCGCGGCCGCGCAAGATGCGCTCGCGATGATCGAAAACAACGCTTCGTCGGCTCGTGCACGAGCTGCATTTGAATCGGCGGCGCATTCGGGCGGCGGTTTCGTCGTACCGAGACGCTATGCTCGCGTTCCCCTGGAATCCCCTCTTCGCGCCCAGATCGAACAAGGCGCGGCTGGCCTTGCCCGTGTGAAAACAATCAGCTTGGGCGGCGCATATCTGGAATCCCCCAAAAAGCTGACCGTAGGCGATTCGATCAAGCTCGAAGTTCGCGCCGGGCTTCGCAAGATTCACTTTACAGCCGTCGTTCGCAATATCGGACCGGACGGAAATGGCGTTGAGTTTGTCCACATGAAGGACGAAGATCGCGAAAAGCTCCGCAAACTTGTCCAGCGCCACTTGAATTTCTAGCCGTTCCCTTCCCGGCGCTTTCCGCCCCAAATCACCGGCCCGTTCGAAGTTGGAAACACGCCTTCCGCGTGATTCGCCGCAAATGCCAAATTTGTGTGATAACTGCCTACAGTTGCAAACCAGTTGACGTTGCATCAGAAGCCGAGTATTCATTCTCTAGACGCATTGGGCGGTCACACCGCCACCGCTAGGGGTAGCGGAGTAATTCGGAAGTACCAATCGGAGGCAGCTATGAGTCGCAGACAATATGTGTGCGCGTGGATGTTGCTCGTCATTCTGATTCTAGGCTGGGCGGGAAACTCCGCGGCGCAGAACACCGCTTCCCTTTCCGGGACCGTCATGGACCCGCAGGGACTTGCGGTCCGCAATGCGAAGTTGACTCTGACCAGCAGCACAACCGGCGCGGAACGAACGGCGATGTCTGACGACAATGGCCGCTACAGTTTTGTCAGTCTTGCCCCGGGCACATACAAATTGACCGTGGATGGCGGTGGCAATTTCGGCGTCTTCACTAATGAAAGTATTGCGGTACGCGTCGGCGAAAATGCTTCGTTCGATCCGCGGCTGGAGCTGCATGGAGTGCAGCAAACGGTCAGGGTAACGAGCGAAGCCGCCAATATCGAAACAACGAAGAGCGAAGTTTCAGACACGATTGATACGCGCCGGATTGACGGGCTGCCGATCAACGGCCGCAACTACATCAACTTCACACTGATTGATTCGAAGACCACACGCGACGTTTCCCCAACCATTGGCCCGGCCCCAAACAGCGGACTGAATGTCAGCGGAGCGCGCGCCCGTTCGAACGGCGTGACGGTGGACGGCGCGGACGCGGTGGACAACTCCGTGAATGGTATTCGCGCGACCGTATCGCAAGAAGCCGTGCAGGAATTTCAACTTATTTTGAGCAACTACAATGCGGAGTACGGCCGCGCTACCGGTGGCGTGATCAATATCGTCACAAAAGGCGGCGGCAACGAATTTCACGGCGATGCGTTCGGCTATTTCCGCAACAAGGCGTTTCAGGCTCGCAACGCATTCTCAGGCTCAGTCGATCCGGCAACTGGAAATCTGGAGCCGACGAAACAAGCATTCACTCGCGTGCAAACGGGCATGACGATTGGCGGACCGATTCGCAAAGACAAGACTTTCTTCTTCGGATCCTACGAATACACGCAGCGTGAAGAGACTGGCTTTTCCAGCATCGGCATCGGAAATTTTGGCCTGACGACCGGTTTGGTTCCTTGCATTCCAGTGCCACTGAGCTTAACGAGCGGTCCGACGGGCCAACTGGCGTTTTATCAGGCGGCGCTTGGTGCGTTGACGGGAAATGGCGCCGCATGTACGAATGCGAATCCGGCGATTCAGGCGCAGATCAGCGGACTATCGAAGGCGGCCGTTGTCACTGGAGCAGGCTCCAACGTTGCACTGAATGGCGACCTGAACGTAAACGCGGACGGCACAACCGTTCCGCTTTCTGCTGTACTTGGAATTCCCGGCCCGCTCGGCTCAAAGTTTTTTCCAGTTCCCGTGAATTGCCCGATTGGGACGCCAGTAAATAACGTTGTCTGCTTGCCCGTAGGTCCGAATGCCGGAGTCGGAGTCGGAACCGGATTGGTTCCTCTACCCGCATCGTACGTTGGGCTGAACTCGCTACGGGGCAATTTCCCGGCCAATGAGAAGACGAGCCTTTGGTCGCTGCGCCTCGATCAGAATTGGAACAGCAAAAATCATTCCTTCCTGCGCGTCGGCGTTTCACCTTCGCTTGTGTCCGGTATTCAGTCGACCTCGCAAAACCAGGTATTTGGCCAAAATGCGGGCACGCGCGTCGGGTTGAATCAGTCGCGCGACCTTAACGCCACCTTTCAACACGACACGGTTATCGACCCAACGGCCGTCAATCAGTTCCGCTTCCAATTTGCGCGCCGCGGTCTGCACTTCGGATTCTCTCCGCTTCCAGGTGGCGATCAGATCGGCGTGAATATTCCCGGCTTCGCTTACTTTGGTCGTGAACCTTACTCCACGGTTGACCGCATTGAGCGCCGATTCCAGTTCACGGATGTTTTGGAAAAAACCTGGGGCAGACACGATTTCAAGTTCGGCGGAGACTTCAACCTGATTCAATTGCGTTCCGCGAAAGCACAAATCTTCGAATTGGATTTTGGCGGCGACGTGAACTTCGGCGGCTTGTCGCTGTTCGGCCCCGGCGTTCCGGCGACCAACGGCGCTCAGTCTTACGGGCTTGGCGTACCGACGACGTACATCCAAGGCATCGGCAATTCGAATCAGCCATTCGACAACATTCCGGTCGGATTCTTCGCGCAGGACACGTGGAAGCTCTCCAAGAAACTGACAATTAACTACGGCGTTCGTTACGATGTGGAAATTACGCCGCTGTTTGCGCCTGCCACGGCTGTCAACGCCGCCGCAGAAAAAGCGCTGGGCGTGGTCGAAGGAATTCCGCGCGACTATAACAACGTTTCGCCCCGCCTTGGAATCGCATGGGATCCGCGCGGCGACGGCAAAACTGTCGTGCGCATCGGTTATGGACTCTTCTACGATCATCCGCTGCTGGCGGTTGCATTCGACTCAGTAACAGCGGACGGTGGTCGTTCGGTACAGCTGCTTTCCGCTGGCGGCACGCCGTCGGCTTGCGGTCTGCTGACAGCGCCTGCTCCTCCCACATGCGGCGCGGGCTTCGACACACCGGCCAATCTCAACGGTTCTTCCATCTTCCAGGGCGCACTTAACGCAGGTTCCGTCGACGCCGTGTTCGCGCCGTTAACGCTGGGCTACAACCCGAACCAACAGCGCTTCGATCCACTCGCCGCTGGCTCGCTGTTTGCGAATCAAAACTATTTGACCGCCGGATTTCCGCTACCGATTCTTCCGTTCACGTTGCCAGTCGGCGCCAATTTCAAATATGGCTACGCTCAACAAGGCAATTTGACGATCGAACGCCAGATCGCCGGCTCCTGGAAGATCAGCGCGGGCTATCAATACACGCGCGGCCTCCACCTGAATCGCCCGGTGGACGTCAATTCAACCGACCCGAAACTTCTCGCACAAAATGCTCAGAATGCCGCGGCGTCCGGTCTCAGTGTCAGCAACCCGGTCACAGTCGTTGTTCCTTCTGGAGCGCCGAACACCTGCGTCAATCAAGGCAACGGAAGCATTTTCCTGATTGCTCCTGGAGCGTTGGGACAAGGTTTCGCGGCACCGAATTGCAATCCGGCGGCGGCAGTCGGCTTTGTCGGCACTCCTGCGTTCTTCAACTTTTTCCGTCCGTCCGGACCAAACCCATCTTTCGCCGCGGCGGCTGGAGGGTATGGCACGCAGGTATTTCTTGCGAAGTTGGCCGGGTATCCAGCAGGCTTCGGCGCGCCGGTGCCATTCAACAGCGTGGACGCGCAACTCTCTGACGCCAGTTCGTGGTATCACGCGCTGACCGTGAACGTTGAAAAGCGCTTCTCGCAGGGCTTCGAGGTTTTCTCGAGCTACACCTGGTCGCACTCGATCGACGACGGCACAGACTTGCAATCGACTCTCGAACCGCAGGACAGCCGTTTCCCGTTCCGCGAGCGCAGCAACTCCGTCAACGACCAGCGGCATCGCTGGGTGACGAGTGCGGTATTCCAGTCGGCAGCCGCCAAGAGCGGTGACGGCGCATTTAAACATGTCTTCGGCGGAATCACGCTTTCGCCGATCATTGAAGTCGCGGCCGGGCGGCCGTTCAACGTCATCACCGGCACCGACACGCGCCTCGATCTCGGCGCATCGCAAGCACGGCCATCGGTCGTGACCAGCGGGGGCACGACCTCGCCGTTCATTCCCGGCGTGCAATTTGGCCCGGCGGATCTTTGCCTTGCCAATGACGGCTCGACCTTCACTGTTGCCGGCGTCACTCCTCCCGCCGGTTGCGATGGCAACCTCGGCCGCAATCGCTTCACTGGCCCGGGTTTCTTCCAAATCGATTTGCGCATCGCCAAGGAAATTCCTCTCGGCGAACGGCTGAAGCTCAATTTCATCGCCGACGGTTTCAACCTGCTGAACCGCACCAACGTTGCAGCCGTCAACCAGCTCTGCGATCCGACCGCGGGCGCGACCTGCTTTGCGGGCCAGCCCACCGCTTCCTACGACGCGCGCCAGTTCCAGTTCGCCTTGAAACTGGTCTTTTAAGCCGCAACTCAGACCACATCCCAAGGCTCCCGGCTCCGGCCGGGAGCCTTTTTTCTTTTGCGCCGAGTTTTCAGAATCCACGCATCCGAGTAGAGTGGAGAAACGTTTCCGTAAACTTGTCCGCGGGTAGCAAATAGATTCAGCCGCGGATGGAACACTCGATCCAGCTAGCCGGAAACTGAAACAATCATC
>Ga0209060_10000796_pt1 | contig 45207 bp, 38 predicted proteins | sample Coa_R1_8_FD_187155 | JGI IMG/M metagenome (GOLD analysis project Ga0209060, IMG submission 187155) | Surface soil microbial communities from Centralia Pennsylvania, which are recovering from an underground coalmine fire - Coalmine... | ecosystem: Environmental > Terrestrial > Soil >...
GTCACAGTGCTGTAGACGTAGCTGGTAATCGACTGATCGTACCCGATGCACCAGACCTGATGACCGGTCTTGAGTTTCTTCTCATCGCAGGCATCCATCTCCGCATTGGTGGTGACGTCGACCGACCACGTGTTTCCGCCGTCGCTGGTGAAATAGATTCCCCCGACGCCGCTGTAGAAATTCCCACCGGCAGCCCATCCATTTTTCGCTGTGGTGAACAGGAGTTCACGGATCGGCCACGGTCCGTCCAGTGTGCGACCGCTCCAGGTCTTGCCGCCGTTGGTCGTGATGTGGACCCAGCCTTCAACGTTCGGAGCAATCTCGCCACCGCCAACCGCGCCTAGCATGTCATTTCCAAAAAACACTGGCCCGTCAAAGACCTGGTCGACAGATGGACCGCATTTCCACTGCGCGCCACCATCCGGGCTGCCGCAGAAGTTGATACCAGAGGCGCGTGCGTGCAGATTCGGAAGGAAACTGAACTGGAAGCCAAACCAACCTTGCGTGGGATTTGCGATTTCGGTAGTCCAGTCCGAGGAAGTCGCACCGCCGTCGGTGGTGTATTGCACGGTTCCGTTCCCTAAATCGAACATGAGCCCGTCCATTGAGTTCGCAAATCGCACACGCTGCAAGCTCATCGACGGAAAGGTTACGTCGCTGCTCCACGTCTGGCCGCCATCCTCGGTCCACCGCAGCACGCCCGCCTGCTCGGTAGCGGAATCAATGAAGCCGGAGATCACCAGAGTTTTTGTGTTCAACGCAGCCACTCCGTAAAAGTAATACGGATATCCAAGGTTCAACACCTCAGTCCAAGCTTTGCCGCCGTTGGTCGTCTTCCACACCTGTCCACCTTCGGCAACGGCGTAGCCAATCGTGCTAGTCACGAAGACCATGTCATGCACGATTGCGCCCGGCAGAGTTGCCAGTAGTTGCCAGGTGTTCGCCCCGGGATTCGCAGTGCGCGGCCGTGGTCTCACGGCAAGATTCGGAGCCACGGTCTCACGTTCCGCCGACAGCGTATGGGCGGCAGTCTGCACGGGATACACCTGCGAAATGTGAGGAACGGTTGTTGCGGAATCTTGCGCAAGCGCACAAACAGCGAGAAACAACAGGGAATAGGCGACATGGCTGGGCTTCACAATCAATCTCCATCTGCAAAATTGTGGCAGCCATAGTAGCACCAAACATTGTTAAAGGCAGATGAATGCAGGCTGAGAACGGCAGTGCATGAATCACAATGCTCCTCTACAATGCCACACCACGGAGGTGCGAGATGATTCTGGGGTTAACTACATCGACATTCACTCAATTGCACGTTCTGATCAGTCTTGTGGGGATCGGTTCAGGACTTGTCGTGATGTATGGACTGCTGACTGCAATTCGGTTGAATCGTTGGACGATGCTCTTTCTCGTGAGTACCGCATTGACTAGCATTACCGGATTCTTCTTTCCGAACGAACACATCACGCCGGGTATCGTGGTCGGCGTGCTGTCGTTAATCGTGCTGACGGTAGCCGTCGTCGGCCGATACGCTCTTCGACTGAGCGGCGCGTGGCGTTCGATCTATGTCATCAGCGCGTCCGTTGCGTTGTACTTCAACGTGTTCGTGCTGGTGGTGCAATCGTTCGAAAAAGTGCCAGCTCTGAGAGCGCTCGCGCCTACGCAGAAGGAACCACCATTCGCTATTACGCAGTTGTTGGTGCTGGCGGCATTTGCAGTTGCGACGGCGCGTGCTGTTAAGCGTTTCCATCCAGACGCCGGAGCAGGTAATTCAGGAACTGCTTCCTCCACAGGTATCCGAAACCGAGCGGCCTGATCCACCTCCGAGAGTTAAGACCCCGAAGCCAGTATGTTTTTGGCCGAGGGGTTTTCTCGCTCCGTTCCTCATTTGCTTCATCGTTGTCGCCCCAGAGCAATGTCATGGTGAGCGCAGCCGGAGTGCAGCGAAGCGAAACTCTGGCGAAGTCGAAGCATCTCTATCCAGGGACAACTGCCGCGGGGCAGGGACTCCTCTCCCCGCTCAGAATGGCACTTGAGTAGGGGGCAACCAGCCTTGGACCACTCCGATTTCTAAATCGCCTCGATAATTGCAATTGTTACAATTACTTAGAAGGATATTCACAGCCCAATCCGAGATTTCCCTTGACACGCATGAACGCTTAGCAGTAAGTTAACGGTGTTAAGTTAACACTGTTAAACAAGAGACCATTGTTATGGGAGTCAAAGAAAGACGCGAGCGCGAGAAGTCCGAGACCCGAGACAAGATCCTCGACGCCGCCCGCGAATTGTTCGTCACAGAAGGCTATGAAGGCGTCTCGATGCGGAAGGTCGCCGAGAAAATCGAGTATTCGCCCACCGCCATCTACGTTCATTTTGCCGACAAGAACGAACTTTTCCAAGAACTCTGCCATCAGGACTACGCCCGCCTCGCCGAAGTCTTCCAAAGTTCCGTGATTTCGACCGATCCGTTGGAGCGACTCAAGCAGATCGGAGCGATCTACATCGACTTCGGGACGCGTTATCCCAATCACTACAAGTTCATGTTCATGACGCCGCATCCGACGCATCAGCTCGATGAAGTCGACCGCGAGATGAAGGGCAATCCAGAAATGGATGCCTACGCCTTCCTCAAATGGGCGGTTCAGCAGGCGATCGAGGCTGGCTGTTTCCGGGAAGACATGCAGGATGCCGAATTGATTTCCCAAACCCTCTGGGCCTCGGTCCACGGCGTGATTTCCCTGAGCATCGCGAAAGGGGATGACGAGTGGGTCGAGTGGCGCCCCGTACGTGATCGCGCCGAAATCATGCTCGACATCACTCTTCGTGGACTGAGCCGCGAAGCCAGCACCGGAAAGGACGAGTAGTATGCCACCGCTAGCGCGACGAAATCTGTTTCACGACAAAGTGCGGCTCACAGTCACGCTGACGGGAATCGTCTTCTCGGTCGTCCTGATCGTTGTACAGCTGGGGCTCTTCCTCGGATTCACCACTGCCACCTCGAATCTGATCGATCACTCGAACGCAGATCTCTGGATCACATCGAAGAACGTTCCGTACGTCGAACAGGGTGTCCCTTTCAGCGAGCGCAAGCTGAACCAAGTACGCGCCGTGACAGGCGTCGGAGATGCGCAAAAGCTCATCTCGCGTTGGACTCAGTGGAAGCGTCACGACGGCGGCCAGGATTCGGTGCAGATCGTCGGCATCAACGTTGACGATTTTATGGAGCGCCCCTGGAACCTGATCGAAGGCAACGTTGCGGATCTCAAGTCTCCCGACGCGGTGATTCTCGATGAGCTCTATAAGCAGAAACTTGGAGTCTCGCGAGTAGGCGAGGTTTTCGAGATCGGCGGCCATCGCGCCCGGGTCGTCGGCTTCACGCGAGGCATTCGATCCTTCACCACTTCGCCATACGTATTCACGACCTTCAAGAACGCGCAGAACTTCGCCAGCATTCCCGAAGATCAGACGATGTTCATTCTGGTGAAACTCGCTCCGGGAGCGAATCTGGAACAAGTGCGGCACGACCTGCTCGACCACGTGAAAGATGTAGAGGTTCGTACGAGCTCTGAGTTCAGCCGTATGACGACCTTCTACTGGATGTTCACGACCGGAGCGGGCGTGGCAGTTCTAATCGCCGCAGTTCTCGGCCTGGTCGTCGGATTCGTTGTGGTGGCGCAGACCATCTATGCGACCACGGTCGATCATATTCGCGAGTTCGGCACCCTGAAAGCCATGGGCGCACCGAATAGCTACGTCTACAAAGTCATCATGAATCAGGCCGCGATCAGCGCCGTCATCGGTTATGTGCTGGGGATGATCGTCAGCATCTTCGTAGTTCATGGCAGCCAGAAAGGCGGCGCCGCCATCTTGATGCCGCCGTCGATGGCCGCAGGAATGTTCTTCCTTACGCTGCTGATGTGTGTGGGAGCAGCTCTGGTTTCGATCAACAAGGTGACGAGAATCGATCCAGCCATGGTGTTCAAGGGATAGAAAACGGAGCGTTACCGGAGTTCAACGGTTCGTATCAGGGCACGCCTTCAGGCGTGCCGTACGGAGAATGACTAGAGAGGCGCCTTTAGGCGCTGGGGATGGGGAAGATGCAATCCGCAATCGCAGTCCGACAGCTCACCAAGAAATACGAAGAAGGCGCAACCGGCACGCTCGCCCTTCGCGGCGTAGATCTCGATGTCCACCCGGGCGAATTGCTTCTGCTCATGGGCCCGTCTGGCAGCGGCAAAACCACGCTGCTCTCGATCATGGGATGCATCCTGACCGCAACCTCTGGCAGCGTTCGCGTTGGCGGCAGGGAAGTGGTTGGACTCAGCGAGAAGCAATTGCCGGCGTTGCGCCTCGAAAATATCGGCTTCGTATTCCAGGGATTCAATCTCTTCCCGACGCTGAGCGCCGGCGAAAATGTCGAGCTCATGCTCGACCTGAAAGGGATTTCTAAGGCCAAAGCGAAAAAGCGCGCGCAAGAGTTGCTCGATCAGGTCGGTCTCGCAGAGAAGTACGATAGTTTTCCAGCCGATCTCAGCGGAGGCCAGAAGCAGCGCATTGCGATCGCCCGTGCCTTGGCCGGAGATCCCGGGATCATCCTTGCCGACGAGCCGACCGCGGCCCTCGATTCGCACACTGGCCGAACCGTGATGGAAATGATGAGCGATCTCGCGCATAAGCGCGGACGGGCAGTCGTCATCGTGACTCACGACTCACGGGTCCTCAGCTTCGGCGATCGCATTGTCACGATCGAAGACGGAGCAGTTTCCAGCAGAAACGAGGCGGATGTTGTCCCGCCCTCGCTATTAGCGCATCAATTGGTCCACGCCGCACCCGGCTTGGCTTAACGATTAACGTTCGAACCGCAGTTCCACGGGACTGAGGGAAGTGGAGAAGTTTATGAGCACGAAATTCTCACTGGGAGTCTTGAAGAGCCGCACGACATTGGCTGTCGGACTCGGCGTTTTCCTGCTAACGGCAACGCTAGTACTTGCTTCGCGGCGAGCGCATGAATCTGCGGTTGCTTCAAACACTGCATCAGCGAATCAGAAGCCACTTCCGATTGCAGGTCCCGGCCGCGTCGAGCCTTCTTCTGAAGACATCAAGATCGGCTCCGAGCTAAGCGGACGTTTGAAGATCGTCAATGTTGAAGAGGGCGATGCGATCCATCGCGGCGAAGTGCTGGCCGAGCTAGAGAACGCTGATTACCGCGCACAGGTCGAGTCCTCAAGCGCCAACGTAGTCGCGAAAGAAGCGACGCTCCGTAAGGTGATCAACGGCGCACGTCACCAGGAGCGCGCCGAGGCGTGGTCCTCAGTAAACGAAGCGAAAGCGGTCATGGAGAACGCCCAAGCGGAGCTGCATCGCCGCCAGGAGTTGTTCGCCGCCGGTGTGGTCTCCCGTGAAGAACTTGATCGCTACGCCCGCGAAGCCGACGTCGCCAAGGCCAAATATGATGCTGCGGTCCAGCAACACGCCTTGGTGGACGACCATGCGCGCGAGGAAGACCAGTCCTTCGCCGAGGCTGATGTAAAGCTGGCGCAAGCCCAATTCGAAGAAGCCGAAGCTCGCTACGAAAAGACGTTCATCCGTTCGCCCATCGACGGTACGGTCCTGCGGAAGCATCATCGCAGCGGCGAGAGCGTTTCCAATTCCTCGACTGTTCCCGACCCCATCCTGACCATTGGTGATCGCAAGACTCTGCGCGTGCGCGTCGATGTCGACGAGACGGATGTAAGCAAAGTCAGCATCGGTCAGCGCGCCTATGTCACTGCGGACGCCTACGGCAAACAGAAATTCTGGGGACACGTTGTTCGCGTGGGACAGCAACTGGGGCCAAAGAATGTCCGCACAGACGAACCAACCGAGAAGGTCGATACCAAGATTCTCGAGACTCTCGTCGAACTCGATCCCGGCTCTACCTTGCCCGACGGCCTGCGGGTTGACGCTTTCATCATGCCCGATCGTGGTGAAGTAGCCGACAACCGCTAAACTCAATCAACAACCGAATCCCGCCCTCCTGCCAGGGGTGCAGCGAGGGTGTGTCTGGAGGATCCTATGACTCGAGAAGCACGCTTGATGGCGGGAGTCATCCTGCTCACCATTCCCACAATCCAGTATGGTGGATATTTCTTGCTCACTTCACTCGCCGATCGCAGCAGCGGGTACATGGACAATGCTCTGCGGCAGAACTTCTTCCGCGCCGGCCACGCCCATGCCGGAGTTTTCGTGATTCTGTCTCTGGTATGCCAGATCCTGGCCGACTCCGCGGCCCTGCCAACACCGTGGCTTTGGCTGGCCAGGGTGGGTGTGCCGGTTGCCGCGATCCTGATTCCTGCGGGATTTTTCTTTTCGATGGCCTCTCCGGTGGCTACGAAGCCGAACGGCTTTATCTCGCTGATTTATCTGGGGATTCCGTTTCTCGCCGCGGGAGTTTTGACGCTTGCGATCGGTTTGCTGCGCCGTCCTGCAATGTGAACGTAGGAATCCGGTAAAATGGTTCGTTCCGCGGATTGCTCAATTGATCGCTAACGTAACTCTAGCTGCGCTTTTCGCAGATTTGGCCGGGCCCAAGGGGATTGGGCCCTACATTCGCCAGCATTTTCTGGATACCACGTTTCGCGGTATTTATCGTGTAAACGGCTTCGATCTCGCGCTGTTGGTTCCCTATTTTATTGTCCTGATTTTGCTAGCCGGCTACGGGGCCCACCGCTACGTCCTGGTGTATCTGTACTACAAGCACCAGAGGAAGCGTACAACGGAGCCGGCGGCACGTTTTGCGGACCTTCCTCGAATTACGGTCCAGTTGCCGATCTTCAACGAGCAATACGTGGTCGAGCGCCTGCTCGATGCCGTCTGCAAAATCGACTATCCACGGGAAAAGCTAGATATCCAGGTGCTCGACGATTCAACGGACGAGACCGTCGAGGTTGCCCGTAGCTTGGTCGATCGTTACGCAGCCCTTGGAAATCCGATTACCTATCATCACCGCACGAACCGCCACGGCTTCAAGGCGGGTGCACTCGCTGCCGGACTGGAATCCGCTAAAGGGGATTTCGTCGCTATCTTTGACGCGGATTTTACTCCTCCCGAAGACTTCCTGCTGCGCACGATTCATCATTTTGCCGATCCACAGATTGGCATGGTGCAGACTCGCTGGACGCACCTTAATCGCAACTATTCCTTCCTGACCGAAGTGGAGGCCATTCTGCTAGACGGTCACTTTGTTCTCGAACATTCCGGCCGTGCCCGCACCGGATTGTTTTTCAACTTCAACGGAACTGCCGGCATGTGGCGCCGCGCCGCGATCGACGAGGCCGGAGGCTGGCAGCACGACACGCTGACCGAGGACACAGACCTTTCCTATCGCGCACAACTCAAAGGCTGGAAGTTCATCTACCTGCAGGATGTCGAATGCCCCGCGGAACTCCCCGTCGAGATGACGGCATTCAAGACCCAGCAAGCGCGTTGGGCCAAAGGCCTTATCCAAACGGGAAAGAAGATTCTGCCTCGCGTTCTGCGCAGCGACGCCCCGCTGCATACCAAGATCGAGGCCTGGTACCACCTGACGGCGAACATCAGCTACCCGCTGATGATCATGCTTTCTGTGCTTCTGCTGCCGGCCATGATTATTCGCTTCTATCAGGGCTGGTTCCAGATGCTCTACATCGACCTGCCACTGTTCATGGCTTCGACGTTCTCCATCTCGAGTTTCTATTTGGTGTCACAGCGCGAGCTCTTTCCGCGAAGCTGGCCTCGCGCCTTGCTGTATCTGCCATTTCTAATGGCGCTGGGTATCGGCCTCACGATCACCAACACAAAGGCAGTCATTGAAGCCCTCATCGGAAGACAGACAGCGTTCGCTCGTACGCCGAAATACAGTGTCGTTTCGAAGCAGGACAAAGTCGGCGCCACCAAGTACCGCAAGCGCCTGGGATGGGTTCCGTGGGTCGAACTCCTCATCGGCGCTTATTTCGCGATGACGATCTACTACGCGGTCGAAAACGAGAACTTCATCACAGTGCCGTTCCTGATGCTGTTCGTTGTTGGATACTGGTACACCGGGCTGATGTCTTTGTTGCAAGGCCGCTTTGCCGGAGCTTCGCGCAGAACCACTTCGCATACCAAACCGTTCCCCGTTGGCGTATAGATTCTGCTGCCGCCGATCATTGGTCTTGATTTGACCGCTGATTTACAATCCAGTCGCTCAGAAGAATGCTGTGTGGAATCGAACGAATACGAGGAGGATGCGATGCTCCGCTTGCATAGAATTCTCCACTCCGCTGCCGCGATCGCGGTCTCCGTTGTGCTTCTCAGCTGCGCTAGCGCTCATGACTCTGACGAATACTTCGTATTCGTCTCCACCAACCTGCAGATTCCTTATTGGAAGACGGCGGGTAATGGGTTTGCTCATGCTGCGTCAGAGTTCAAAGTACGTTCGGATTTCACCGGACCGCAGACCTACGATCCAAAAGCCGAGCGAGACGCTCTGGATCAGGCTGTGGAGAAGAAGGCCACTGGCATCCTCGTGGCAGCAACCGATTCCAGCGTACTTAAGGACAGCATCGACAAGGCCGTTGCCGCCGGCATTCCAGTGATCACCATCGATTCAGATGCACCCCTAAGCAAACGCCTCTTCTTCATCGGTACGAATAACTATCAGGCGGGCCTTACAGGGGGGCAGCGTCTAGCACTAGAGCTGCATGGAAAGGGCAACGTCGTTGTCTTTACGATGCCGGATCAGGTCAATCTGCAAGACCGTCTACGAGGATATAAAGACGCTCTTGCCAAAACTCCCGAAATCAAAATTACTCGCGTCGTCGATATCCAGGGTGACCCACGCATCGCGTTCGACACGACCACACAGATCATTGGTAAGGAGCGCGACAAGGTCGATGCCTTCGTCTGCCTTGAGGCGCAATCCGGCAAGGAAGTCGCAGGCGTGCTCAACAGCTATCACGTGACCGGAAAACCTGTTATTGCCATGGACACCGATCAGGAAACGCTCGACTGGATTCAGAAGGGCGTGATCGCCGCCACGATTTCGCAAAAGCCCTACACCATGGCGTTCGTCGGCATGCAGATGCTCGACAACCTTTATCACCACAAACCTGCGTCGCTCACCTCGGACTGGTCGAAGGACAGCTTTGCGCCGATTCCCAGTTTTGTGGATACGGGTTCAGACCTCATCGATAAAACGAATGTCGACGCCTTCATTCAAGCTGGCAAGAATTTGGCAGCGCCAAAGTAAACGACTTTGCTCCGAATCTCTTTCTTGATCACTAGAAACCAAGGACCAACTATGCAAAAGCTGTCGCTTTGCCTTGTTACGATGGTTTCACTTTGCTGCGCTGGAACTGCCCTCGATCGCCAACCTGGTTCCGACTACCGCGCTCGCCGCGAGGCCCTCGCAAAGAAAGCTGGCGGCGTCATTGTGCTGGTCGCGCCACTTGAAGGGCTCGACTCGGAATATGGCTTTCGCCAGGAAGACAACTTCTACTACCTCTCGGGCATAACGGTACCGGGAGCGGCTTTGCTCATTGCTCCCGCTGTCGAGGCGCAAGGCGAAACGCCCGCCCGTGCATATACCGAGATACTCTTCCTCCCGCCCCGGAACCTGCGGCTCGAGAAGTACACCGGCCCGCAGCTTGGTGCCGACGATCCTCAGGCACCCAAGCTCACCGGCTTCGATCGCGTCGAAGAAATGGGCAAATTGCCCGATGAAGTGGCCAAGCTCCTGGCGAATGGCCGCCCCATCGTCTACACCGAAGTCCCATCGAACGGCGGAACTTCTCCCAGCATGGACGCACTCGCTTTCCTCAAGCACAGCACCGCCATGGTCTTCTTCCAGGACGTGAAGTCCATGATCACCAATCAGCGCACCGTCAAGGATGCCGGTGAGATCGCGCTGATCCGGAAGGCCGTCGATGATTCCGCCGCTGCCCATCTCGCGGCGATGAAAGCGGTAAAGCCGAATGTCAAAGAGTATGAGATTTCCGCGCTAATGGACTACGAGTGGGGACGTCGTGGCTGTGAGCGCCCCTCGTACTCACCCATCATCGGCTCAGGACACAACTCCACAGTTCTGCATTATTCCGATAACAGCAACACGATGAAGGCGGGCGATGTTGTGGTCATCGATGCCGCGGCCGAATGCTCGATGTACGCCGCCGATATCACGCGGACGCTTCCCATCAACGGCCATTTCACTCCGCGTCAAAAAGAAATCTACGATATCGTGCTCGGCGCGCAGGAAGCCGCCATGGCAGCTTTCCAGTCGGCCAAGTCGATGCTGGTAGGCGACGGCGAGAATTCACTGAACAAAGTCGCCCGCGACTACATTAAGTCGCATGGCAAAGATCTTCATGGGCAGCCTCTCGACCAATATTTCATCCATGGTCTCGGCCACTACATCGGCCTCAACGTCCATGATCCAGGTGACTACAAAGTACCGCTCGCCCCGGGCATGGCGTTCACGATCGAGCCGGGTATCTACATTCCCGAGGAAAACATCGGAGTGCGCATCGAAGATGACTTTCTTGTCGATGCAGACGGCAAACTGATCAAACTCAGCGCGGCCGTGCCATCGAAGGCAGAAGAGGTCGAGAGAGTCATGGCGGGAAGGTAATGTGTCGTGCTGATCGGAGAGCGAGGTCAGGTACTGACCTTGCTCGGAGTCGAAGCATCCCTGCCCTGGCAAGTCTGTCGGCCATAGGGATTCCTCGCTTCGCTCGGAATGACAGGGTGTGTGGAACCGCAAGAGCTACGAGATGTATTCGCGAATGTACTCGTCTTTCGTATGCGCCAGTTGGCGGACGTCTCCGTCGAAAACGACCTTCCCATCACGCAGAATCAGAAAACTCATGGGGACATCGCAGTATTGGCCACGCGGCATGGCGCGCAATTGATTCGTCTTCGGATTGAATTCATGGGTTGCCAGGGTGAATGCGTCCTGCAAACGATGTGTCACCAGCAGAGAACTGGTGCGGGACACATCCCGCTGCTTCATAATCAATTCCACGATCGTATTCGATGTGACGGGATCGAGTCCGCCGGTTGGTGAATCGTAGAGCAACAACTGTGGTTGTGTGATGATCGCTCGCGCAATGGCAACGCGCCGGCGCATGCCTCCTGAGAGTTCGGACGGAAACAAATCGAGCGTGTGCTCGAGCTCCACGAAGCGCAACGATTCCCGGACGCGCCGGTCGATATCGTCATCGTAGATGCCGTGTTCTTCCGTGAGCCGGAATGCCACATTCTCCCGCACCGTGAGCGAATCGAACAGCGCGCTCTCCTGAAAAACCATGCCGAGACGTCCGCGTAGTGGGAACAGATCCTGCTCATGCATCCGGGTGACTTCATTCCCCAAAACGGTGATGCGACCGGCATCCGGCGCGAGCAACCCCAGGGTGAGTTTCAAAATCGTGCTCTTGCCAGACCCGGCAATGCCAAAAAGAGCTTTCGTTTCTCCCTGGGGCAATTGAAACGAAACTCCGCGTAGCACATCGTTATCGCCGAAGGAGAGATGGACGTCCTCAAAGACAATGGCCGGGCCGGAGGGCTGGGCCGCCCTGTCAGGTATGCACTCGTTGGGCAGCGTGGGCGAGGACATTGCGATTACCTAAAAGACATCAACGAAATCAGCAGCTTCGTCACAAAAAAGTCGGTCACTAGAATCAGAATCGATGCCGCCACAACCGCCTGCGTTGTTGCCCGGCCCACACCTTGCGTTCCGCCGCGTGCCGTCATTCCATAAAAACAGCCGACCGTTGCGATGATGAAGCCGAACAGAACCGGTTTCAACAACCCCATAAATACATCCTGGAAGACGAGCACCTGCCAGGCGTTGCTCCAGTATTGTCGAGCATCCAGGGCGAGAAAGAGTTTGGCGACCATCAGTCCGCCCGCGAGACCGACAAGATCGGAAATGACGCTCAAGAAGAACAGCATGAACACCGACGCAATCACGCGGGGTGCGACGAGCTTCTTCATCGGGTCGGTGCCGAGAGCGCGCATGGCATCGATCTGCTCGGTTACGACCATCGAGCCAAGTTCGCTCGCCATGCCAGAAGAATTTCGCCCGGCAACCATCAGCCCCGTCAGCACTGGACCGAGCTCGCGCACCATGGACGTAGAAACCAGCTGCCCGATCAGAGTGATCGACCCGAAACGTTGCAGCGTATTTGCCGTCTGCAGGGCCAACACGCCGCCAGTAAAAAAGCCGGTGAGCACCACGATTGGCAGCGATCCGACGCCAATCAGGTCCGCCTGCTGCACCATGTCAGCAAAATAACGCGGCTTGCGGAAGAGATTCGCTACCGATTCCCAGGCCATCACGGTGTAATCCTGAACGGCCTGGACTTTTTCTTTGGCGAACTCGGTAGGCGAGGTCAGTTCCATGCGTGTCGGAAGCCCATGCGGCACACGAGGTAGGGCTTGTCCGAAATATAACAGATCAGACCTTGGACCTTAGACCTCGGACGTGCGCAGTCTGATTCCACTCAACACATGGTGATTTGGAAACCGCGAACTCGATTCAAGATTTATTCGACGAGGTGGAAAAACCGTGGCGTGAAGCCTAACGCCATGAGGGCTGAGGTCCGAAGGCTGAGGGCCGAGGTCCGAGGTCGGAGGGCTGCTTACCCACGCCCCTTTTTCTTGATCTCAATATTCAGTCGCCGGATCTTCTGATTGAGGGTAGAAAGCGGCACATGGAAGCGCTCTGCTGCTTCTGTCTGATTCCAGTTGCAGCGCTCGAGCATGTCGGTGATGACGCGTCGTTCCACGTCTTCGACAATTTCGAACAGGGAAGCATCCGTCGGTGTGTCGTGCAGAGTGAGCGACGTTCCGCGGCCCAGGAGCGAATCCGGCAGCAACTCCACGCTGATTTCCGGGCCGGACGACAGCACCACTGCGCGCTCGATAACGTTTTCCAGTTCCCGCACATTTCCCGGCCACGAGTACGCCATCAAAGGACGCAACGCCTCGGGTGTCATTCGCGGTGTCGACCGCCCATTCTCCTCGGCATACTTTCTCAGGAAGAATTCCACCAGCAGGGGAATGTCCTCCTTGCGCTGCCGAAGCGGCGGAAGTTCGACCGTGATCACATTCAGCCGGTAAAAGAGGTCTTCGCGGAACCGGCCCTCGCGCACCATCTGCCGCAAATCAATGTTCGTCGCCGCGATAATGCGTACGTCGACCTGGATCTCCTGAATTCCGCCCAGATGCATGAATCGCCGGTCTTGCAGTACACGCAGAATCTTGGCCTGCGTCTCCAGGCCCATCGTCGCGATTTCGTCGAGGAACAGCGTTCCTTTGTCGGCGACCTCGAACAAGCCCTTTTTCGACGCGATCGCACTCGTGAATGCGCCCTTCACATGTCCAAACAGAGTGGACTCAAGCAAGTCCGTCGGCATCGAACCGGTATTCACCGGAACGAATGGTTTGTCGCGCCGCGGCGAATTCAGGTGGATCGCCTTTGCGATCACTTCTTTGCCGGTTCCGCTCTCGCCCTGCAGCAGCACGGTCGAGCGGCTATTCGCGACCTGCGCTACAAGGTCGAAAATCTTCAGCATGGGCTCACTCTTGCCCACGATGTTCTCAAAGTTGTAGCGTTGCTTCAGAGCGCGCTTGAGTTGGACGTTCTCTTCTTCTGCCCGCCGCCAGCCGACTGCGGCCCGAACATCGGCCAGCAGCTTTTCGTTATCCCAAGGTTTTTGAACAAAGTTCGCGGCGCCCGACTGCATCGCCCGTACCGCGTTCTCCACTGTCCCGTACGCCGTAATCATGATGACCGGCAATCGCGGATCGTGCGTGCGAATCTCCGACAGAATCTCCATCCCGTTACGGCCGGGAAGCGTCAGATCCAACAAAACCAGGTCGAACGGCCGCTCCGCCATCTGTACGAGTCCTTCTTCGCCGCTGACCGCGGTGTCGACGTCGAACCCTTCGATCTCTAACAACGTCTGCAAGGACTCCCGGATCTCAGCCTCATCGTCCACAATGAGCACCGATCCGGCAGGTGACGAACTGCCCTGCGCCGTTCCTCGCGAGATGACTGCTGCTTCAGACATGCACTGCCTTCCTGCTTAGCGGAAAATCAACAGCGAACGTTGTGCCCACCCCCGGTTCGCTCTCCACACGAATCTTGCCGGCATGCTCCTGGATGATGCCGTATGTGACGGACAGTCCAAGTCCGGTGCCCCGGTTCTGCCCCTCTCTCGGCACCGTCTTGGTTGTAAAGAATGGGTCGTAAATGCGTTGGATGTGTTCCGGCGCGATGCCCGAACCGGTATCGCTCACGCGCACGCTCACAAAATCTCCGTTGCTCGTGGCCACTCTGAGCTGGCCACCCCCAGCCATTGCATCCTTCGCATTCAAGAAAAGGTTCAAAAACACCTGTTGTAGTCTGCCCGCATTTCCCTCAACCGGCGACAGTTCCGGGTACAGCTCGGAGTGCACCTGAATCTTCGCCGTCTTGAATTGATGCTCGAGCAGCGCCAGCGTGTCGGTAATGACTTTGTTGATGTCAACGTTGGCGAATTCGGTGCCGCTGGTCCGTGAAAAATTAAGCAGGTTATTTACTATTTCTGATGCACGGAACGTCTGGCGGGTGATCTTGTCCAGCAATCCCGATTTTTGCGGATCGCCCTGGAGTTGCTTCGCCAGCATCTGCGTGTAAGAAGAAATCACCGCCAGCGGCGTATTGACTTCATGCGCCACTCCCGCTGCCAACAGTCCAATCGAGGACAGCTTGTCGGCCTGCGATAGCTGGTTCTCAAGTTCGACGCGATCGGTGATATCGTCCATGATCACCAGGCGGCCGATCACCTGGAATCTCCGCGTCACCAGCGGCGCGATCGCGACGTTCACAGTGCGTGTTTCGCCTGCCGGTGTAGCCAACCGGAACTTGTACAGGTTGTTGATGCCGCCGTTCTGCCGGACGCGGTAGAACTCTTCCACAAACTCCGAGGGAAAAATGTCCTTCAGAGATTGTGTTAGCACCTGCCAGCGAGGAAGCGCGTACATCACTTCCATCTGGGCATTCCAGCTCTCGATGCGGTCTTCCATGTCGAGTGCCATGATGCCGACGTTGATCGACTCGACGATGTTCTCGTTGAAGTCCTTCAGCCGTTCGTATTCTGCGACCTTCTGCTGCAATGACGCGTACAAACGCCCGTTCTGGATGGCGATCCCGAGATACCCGCCGAGAGTTTCAAGCAGTTCGACGTCCTCGCTCGAGAGGTAATCGCCCTTATCCGTCTTACCCAAGCCAAGCACCGCCACCGTCTTCTGTTGCGCGCGGCACGGGATGTAGTAGTTCAAATCGAGCCGCGCAATCGTCTCCTGTGACCCAGCCGTTTCCCGTGGAACTTGATGCGTGTTCTCAAAGAACATGTGGCTGGCCGGTTCCGGCCGCGGCGTACCTAGGAATGCCAAATCGAGCTTCCCGGTCGCATTCACCCCCATCGATTTTGCGACGAAAAACTGTTCGGATTCTTCACCCCCGCGAAGGAAGATCGCAACTCGGTCTACAGAGAGCGTCCGCGAGAGCCGATCGACGACCGACGACAGCAGTGCCGTCAAATCGGTCTCGGAGCTGAGTTCGCGCCCGAACTCGACTAACGTCCGTCGATAGTCGTAAACGGTGCGGTAGAAGAGATGATCAACGCGATCCTGAATCCACTTCCGTACCGGATCAAACAGCAGGGCGGTGACCACAACCGCCAGAATCAACCCCAGCGGTCCCGTCCCCGGTTGTCGGGAGTGAACTAGCGTCGCAACGCCAGCGACGAGGGCAAAGTACAATCCCACGACCGTCGCAGCTGCCAGCGTATACACCACTCCACGCTTGAAGATCAGGTCGACATCCATCAACCGGTAACGGAAAATGGCGTACCCGAAGGTCAGCGGCAACAGCCCCAGAGAGAGCACTGAGAGCTTCATGCCTGTCCCAGGCATTGCCCCCATCAGGTAAGGCACCACGTAGAAAAGGGTGTACGGAATGACCGCGAGAATCGTGCCGCGCGTCACCCACTTCAACTGCTGGCGAAGAATAGTCGTCGTGGCGCGACGATAGCTATAGGTCAGCACCGCAGCGGCGAACACAAACAGCACTGCCCCGTACGCGATCTCCTGACGGTCCATGTCCCAGCGCAGATTCCCGCTGGCTTGGGCGAGGCGTAGAGCCATGATGTGGCGTCCTAGCAACGCCGCCCCCGGGAGGTAGGCCAATGCCAGGAGCCACGGACGCTGACGAATTGCCCTCGGCTTCTCCGGGAACGTCAGCACAAAATGCAGGAAGAGCGCAGGCTGCAACACCCACGCGACAATGTTGCTCCAGTAGATCGTCCAATCAAATTCGTTCAGCTTACCTGTGTACTTGAAGGAATACGCGACGAACGAGACCAGACAAAAGATGTAGAAATGTGTGGATCCTGGAGCCGTCCAGCGGCGCAGCAACACGTAAACGCCAATACCTAAATAGATAAGCCCAATCAGCCGCAGCCAATTATTTAGAGAGCGGTCTGCCGGTGTCAGCAAGACGTTGGAATCGAGAGGTACCGAATCCCGAACGAGAGAGTAGGTCGCTTTGTGCCAAACCCCGGTCGCATACAGCTGGCGAACCAGGCCGGGAGTGTTCTTGATTTCCTGTCCGTTCACCGCAACCAGTTCGTCGTTCGGCTTGATGCCCGCCTGGGCACCCTGCCCGTGGCTATCGACCCGGTCCGCCACCAGGTGGCCCCCGCGCTCGACCCACCACACGCCGTCATCTGGAATTGGTAATTGGCCTTCCTTCTCGAAGTTGAAGCCAGCAAATACCACGGCCGCGACCGTCAGCAGGAACAGCAAGATCGCAACAAACCGTGCTTGGCTTTCTCGATTCATGGACTTAGGTTTTGCTCCCGGCCGATGCTTGGGCCGGGGAGGGGTAGGCGTGTGCCCCCGATCTTCAATCAGCAACTTCGCTGCCACGGCACGGCTCCTTGATTCGTCGCTAAGTCCATCACCTGAAAACGCTTTACAAAATTATAGATGCATTTTCAAACGCGAAGTATGTCTTTTGGGATGTTGCTGTGAAATTTGGTATTCGATTGTCTTTGAAATTGTTAGGCTTACGACCGAAGCCTCAATTGTTGGATGCGGCCTACAAGCTCAGATAGCGCGAAATATGTTCTTCGAAAACCACTCTGGATCGTCAGGAACCCTACCCGATCTGACCTTCCCTAGCCTATTTTGCCGGTCCACCTTCTTGTTTTCTATGCTCAACCTGCCCGGCGGTCATCGCGCTTGGAGATCTCTAGCGGCTCGTCATCCCATTCGAACGAGAGCGTCCGGGCCGTCTTCTCGATGGGTTCGACCTCTGGAATGTCTTCGGCGACTGGTGCTCCTAGCTCGGCAAACTTGCGTGCCGAAACCAGTACTCGACTCTCAAGGGATCCAACGGCCTGGTTGTAGGCTTCGACCGCACGGTCCAGATTCGTCCCTACCGCGGTGATGTGCGTCGCGAGTTTCTTCAGCCGCTCGTGCAGCTCTTTTCCGAGCGCGCTGATCTCCTGTGCATTCCGAGCCAGCTTCTCCTGGTTCCATCCATAGTTGATCGCTTTCAGCAGAGCGATCAAAGTCGTTGGAGAGGCTGGAATTACCTTGTTGAGCACCCCATGTTCGATGAGCCCCGTGTCCTGCTCCAATGCGGCGCTAAAAAACGTTTCTCCCGGAAGAAACATAACAACGAACTCGGGCGTCGATTCAAATTGCTCCCAATACTTTTTTCCAGCCAGAGTATTAATGTGATCGCGCACTTGCCGCGCGTGCGTCGTAAGGCATGCCCGACGCTTTTCCTCTTCGTTGGTTTCGAAGGCGTCCAGAAATGCTTGCAGCGGAGTCTTCGCATCCACCACAACACACTTGCCTCCCGGCAACTTCACCACAAGGTCGGGCCGCAACCGTCCGGTTTCGCCGGTGATCGTTTCCTGCTCGGCGAAATCGCAATAGGGAAGCATCCCCGCAATTTCCACCACCCTCCTCAGCTGAATCTCTCCCCAGCGCCCGCGAACGTTCGGCGTCCGCAATGCGCGCACCAGGTTCCCAGTTTCCGACTGAAGCTCTTTCTGGCTGGTGATCAGGGAATCGACCTGTTGCCGCAGGCCTCCATAGGCGTCGATGCGCTCCTTCTCCATCTGTTGAATCTGTGCATCGACTTTGTCAAGCGATTCGCGCACCGGGGTCACGAGGTCGGCCACTGCCTTCTGGCGCGCATCGAGATCACCCTTCGCCTCGCTCTGAAAGCGCTTCAGGGTTTCTTGCGCGATCTGCAAAAACGAAGAGTTGTTGCTTCTGAGCGCATCCGAAGCGAGCGCCTTGAACGCATTCTGTAGGTCTTGCCCGGTTTTCGTGAGCAATTCGATCTTTTCGTCGTTGGTCTTTCGTTCGGACTCGAGGGCCGATTCGAGTCTCGCACGGCTCTCCACCAGGGCACGTTGATCCTCCAAAAGCCGTGCCAGATCGGCCTTTCCGGCCGTTAATTCCTTTTCTCTCAAGGACAACTGTGCTTCCAGCCGAGCTGTCCGCGAACGCAGCGCCAGCCAAGCAAGAACACTGCCAAACAACAGGCCAATGACCCCACTGATCCCTAGTTCCATAGACGCAGGTAACTACTTTCCTCCCAGCCCAGCCCCTAGCCTAGCACCAGCCGCATTGGTTTGAGCCGATATGACTTCAAGGCCGTATCGCTTGAGTTAAATCGATCCCTCCCAGGGTCCGAAGGTAGGCCAAACTGGATGCATAGAGCCCCCAGACTATTGTTGGCCTTCCTGCTCGGGACAGGGGCCGTAACGGTTCATCCCGAAATCCGCTTGATGGCTTCCTCGGCCGAAGGCCTGGGAAACGCTGGCCAAAATACCGCACAAGCTACCCTGAAGCCGGCATCCGCCAGAGCGCCCGATATTCCCTTTCACGAATACGAATTCCAGGCCGAGCAGGATCTTCTTCAGTTGGCCAACCAAGCGCGGCGACAGGCAGGCGTGAGTCCCCTTAAGGTGGATTCCGGACTCTCAGAAGCCGCCCGCGCTCACGCCGTGGCCATGATGGAAGCCCAGACCCTCTCCCATCAGTTTGCTGGTGAAGCGGCCCTCCCCCAACGCCTCGCGCTGATGACCCATCTCCAACTTGACCAGGAAGGAGAAAACGTCGCGCTCGACTACGACGCCGAGCACGGCCACGAGCACCTCATGCTTTCTCCTCCCCATCGTGCCAACCTGCTCAACCCGGCCTACAACGTGGTCGGGTTGGGCGTGGTTCGTAGCGGAGACCGTCTCTACATTGTTCAGGACTTCGGCCGTGCCCTCCCCACTTACTCGCCCGACGAAGCCAAAGATCGCGTCGCGGCAGCAGTAGTGCAGGCTCGGCGATTGGCTCATGTCCGTGACTTGCCGCGGTACGACGTCCCCGACGCGGACCAATACGCCTGTTCGATGGCGCACGCCGACAAACTCGGAACCGCTCCGGTTGTGAAACTCGCCAAGCAATTCACAGTTCTGACTTACACGAGCTTGCATCCGGAAACGTTGCCAGCCGGCACTACTCGCGCCCTCACCAGCCGCAATCTTCGCAGCTTCTCGGTGGGCGCTTGCTATGCGCGCTCCGAGACTTACCCGACGGGTGTGTACTGGATCGTTCTTTCCCTTAACTGATCGGTCATCGCCAGCCGCGGCCCTCTACAAAGCCTAGTCAAACTAAACTCCCTTGCTTCATGTCATCGAAATGACCCTGCTTGCCGGATTCCGGGGGTGTGGCCGGGCGCGCCACAAGCCGCGCCCAACCCCATCGAAGAATCAGCATCACGCTCCCCAACGAAACCACAAAGGACACGAAGTATCACAAAGGAAACATCATCACCGTTGTCCTTCGGTTGCCTTCGTGTCCTTTGTGGTGAAAAATCGGCGACGGAAAATCGCAACAGACGCCGGCGATATAATAGAGAGATTCTCTGTCGCTAAATTTCGATTCTGTAGAGCTTCCGGAGAACTGCCATTTGTAGTCGGCCGAATTATCGAGGACAGAAAATGTCCTGAATCACAGCTATGCTCGTCCCCGCAGTTCAGCGAGAGCTGAAGTTTTTATGGATTTCAAACTAGTCTCCACCTACAAACCGCAAGGTGATCAGGCCTCCGCTATCGAAGCCCTGACACGCGGCGTCTTCGACCGGGAGCAGCACCAGGTCCTGCTCGGTGTTACGGGCTCAGGCAAGACCTTCACTATGGCGAAGGTAATCGAGGCCATCAACCGACCGACCCTCGTCATGGCACATAACAAGACTCTGGCGGCTCAGCTCTATCACGAGTTCAAAAGTTTTTTTCCGCACAACGCGGTTGAATATTTCGTTTCGTACTACGACTACTATCAGCCCGAAGCCTACGTTCCCGCCGCCGATCTCTACATCGAAAAAGAAGCGACGATCAACGATGAGCTCGACAAGCTCCGCCTGTCGGCGACGCGATCTCTTTTCGAACGCCGCGATGCCTTGATCGTTGCCTCGGTGAGTTGCATCTACGGCCTCGGTTCGCCCGAAGCCTATTACGGCATGATGCTCTTCGTTGAAAAAGGCCAGAAGGTCAAACGCGAAGACATCACGCGCAAACTGGTCGACATCCTTTACGAGCGCACGAACGGCGAATTCCGCCGCGGGACATTTCGTGTGCGTGGCGACGTCATCGAAGTCTTCCCCACCTACGACGACATGGCCTACCGCATCGAGATGTGGGGAGACCAGATCGAAGCGCTCTCGCAGATCGACCCCCTGTTCGGAACGGTCAAGCAGAAATATATGCGCCTGCCGATTTATCCCAAGACGCACTATGTGATGAAGGACGAAACCCGCGCCTCGGCCGTCCAATCGATCAAGAAAGAGCTTGCGTGGTGGGAAGTCGAACTCGAAAAGCAGGGAAGACTCGTGGAATCGCAGCGCATCCACCAGCGCACCATGTTCGATCTCGAGATGATCAAGGCCATGGGCTACTGCCATGGCATCGAGAACTACTCGCGCCATTTCACCGGACGCCTTCCCGGCGAACCTCCGCCAACGCTGCTCGACTACTTCCCGCGCGATTTCCTGATGTTCATCGACGAGTCGCACCAGACGGTGCCCCAGCTTCGCGGAATGTACGCGGGAGATCGCTCGCGGAAAGAAGTTCTGGTCGAGTACGGATTCCGCATGCCCTCGGCGCTCGATAACCGTCCGCTGACGTTCGAAGAGTTTGAGCACCGGACAAATCAATTGGTCTACGTCTCAGCGACGCCAGGGCCGTATGAATTGACGAAGTCGGCGGGCGTCGTCGTCGAACAGATTATTCGGCCGACGGGATTGATCGATCCACCGGTCGAGGTGCGTCCGGTGAAGGGGCAAATCGACGATCTGCTCCACGAAATTCGCGCACGCGTCGAAAAAGGCGAGCGCGTGCTCGTGACCACTCTGACTAAGCGCATGTCCGAGGACCTTGCCGAGTACTACGCGGAAGTAGGCGTAAAGTGCCGGTACATGCACTCCGAGATCGAAACGCTCGAGCGCGTGAAGATTCTCCGAGACCTGCGCAAGGGTGAATTCGATGTCCTGATCGGTATCAACCTTTTGCGCGAAGGCCTCGATCTTCCGGAAGTCTCGCTGGTCGCGATCCTCGACGCCGACAAAGAGGGCTTCCTCCGCTCCAGCGGATCGCTCATCCAGACGATTGGCCGCTGCGCCCGCCACCTGAACGGCCGCGCCATCCTCTACGCCGACCGCCAAACCGACTCCATGAAGCGCGCCATGGACGAAACCTCGCGCCGCCGCGCCATCCAAACGGCCTACAACGAAGAGCACGGCATCACGCCAGAATCAATCGTCCGCCCGCTCGACATGACGCTGGCAGCTATTGTTGCGGCAGACTACGCGGACCTAACGGCAGGCGAATCCGAAGGCATTCCGGAATTCAAGTCGCAGGAAGAAGTCGACACCTATATCGGAAAGCTGGAAAGCGACATGCGCGAAGCCGCAAAACGGTTCGAGTTCGAAAAGGCGGCGAAGCTAAGAGACATGATCAAGGAACTGAGGACGAAGGAGTTCTTATTTGCCTGAGTAGGATCGTGTCCTTCGATATGCGCCGGCAACCCCATCCGGATGTAACGTCCAATGATGTCGAGAGAATTGTCCGTCGAGACTTCCCCAGCGGACAGTTCGATGCCGTCATGTCAGTTCTCAAACAGTATGGCGTGGAAAAGTGGCAACGGGAATGCGCAAGAGTGCAGCTCGCAGCGCTCAAACTGGCAGATGGGGACCTTGATAAGTTGCAGAAGATCGTCAATGTGGCAAAAACTGATTATCGAGATGTGCTTTCGCCTGCGGAGTTTCCAGAATATCGGCGACGAATGCGCTCTTCCGCGCGAATGCTGGAAGGAGTCGAGCGGGATCAGGCAGTGGCTCGAGATAGGGAGCAATACGAAGCCTGGTTGAAGAGATAAGAAAATCCACGGGGCTGGCCCGCCTTTTTCGCAGGTACTTTAGCCGCTGTCGGGCTTCGCCCGACCGGACAGGGAAGGCGGCTGTCCCCATATCCTTACACCAAGCTCACCGGCCCGGGATACTTCGCCACTACCGAATCCGAAGTGAGCAGCGAGATACCTTCCACGGTAACCTGTGCCACTAAGAGACGATCAAAAGGGTCTTTGTGGATGGGCGGCAGACTGTCGATGGCAACCACGTGATCGCTAAGAATCGGCAGCTCGCTGTAACCGTTGTCGAGCAAGCCTCGACGAAGCAGCCGAGGATCGGCCTGAAAATCAGTCCGGCCTAGCCCGCGTTTGATCGCCACTTCCCAGATGCTGGCAGCGCTGAAGAAAAGTTCATTCGCGGAATTGTCGATCAACCTGAGGGCAGCGGCTGAGAGTCGATTCGGCTGGCCAGCCGCCCACAGGAGCAAGTGGGTATCGAGCAGCAGCTTCATTTCTCTCCCGAGAATATGCGCTCAATCTCCGCAGCGCCCATCCGGTCGAAGTCGTCTGGTACAGAGATCTGCCCCGCCATAAAACCGAGCCGCTTGATTTCTTTTCCCACGGGTACGCCTACGGCGGTCACCTTAACCATAGGCTTGCCAGCCTTCGCAATTACAAAGGGCTCTCCCTTTGACGCTTCTTCAACCAGCTTCGACAATTGTGTCTTAGCTTCGTGGATGTTTACAGTTTTCATATTAGACTAAGTTTAATTAGTCTAGTTTATATGCATCGGCTGGAGAGGTTCAAGATTTCGACACTATTTTCGTGCTACACTGTATTAGTGGCCATGAAGACGCAACTCCGCAACGTAACCGTGACGCTCGAAGAGGATGTAGCTCGCTGGGCGCGAATCGAAGCCGCGCGCCAGGATACGAGTGTTTCCCAACTTCTTGGCAGGCTTCTCAAAGAACAGATGGTGGCGGACCAACTCTACGAGCGAGCGATGAAAAGGGCACTGGAGCGAAAGCCATTCCTTCGTAGCAAAAGCAGGTACCTAACGCGCGAGGAAGCTCATGACCGAACCGGTCTTCGTTGACTCCAACGTTTTTCTCTATGCCTTCGACGACTCTTACCCGGTAAAACAGCGTGCGGCGCAGAACTGGCGAACCGCTTTATGGAAGTCCCGCCTGGGGAGAGTCAGCTTTCAGGTTCTCTCCGAATTCTATGTAAATGCGCTCCGCATACGACCGAGCTCTCAAGAAGAGGCACGCGACGAGATCCGCGATCTATTGGCTTGGCGCCCCATCGAAATTGACGCGGCGTTACTCGAGCTCGGTTGGAGTATCCAGGATCGTTATCGAATCTCTTATTGGGACTCGCTTATCGTTGCAGCATCGAAGACCGCATTCTGCGGCTACTTACTTACCGAAGATCTGCAGACAGGGCAACGTTTTGAGGGAGTCGAAGTAGTAAATCCGTTTCTCACCGATCCCGATAAGTTGGTCTAAGTCAGGAATGCGGCATCATCTTCCGTACGCCGCGCTAGCCGCCATCGGCTTCCGATGCATCGTGTACCCGTCGTACGTTTCCTGGCGGAAATTTAGGTTGGGCGCGCAGAGCTTCTCCGTTTGACTCAAGAAGAGATACCCACCTGGCTCAAGATACAAATGCAGCCGTTCCATCAGCGCCAGCCGTTGCGCACGCGATAGCTGAGGCAACACATCCATACAGAAGATGCAGTCGAACCGGCCAATGTAAACCGGCTTGGTCAGATTCATAGTGTTGAACGTAACCAGGCTGCGCAGCCGCGGCTTCACCAGCAGATGTCCGTTCCCGTTCGTTCCATTGCCCGATCCATTGGTTGATCCGTTCTGCGGTCCCTCCGGAGTCCCATTGCCATTGGCATTCCCGATCTTCGAGAAGCACGCGCGAATCATCGCGGGAGGCAGTCCGGTCAGCGCCGACTGCGGATAAAGCCCACGTTCCGCCGCTTGAATCGCAGATGGCAGCAGATCGCTTCCCACAATGTGGATCGACCATTCTCTTCCGGCCACGGAAGCTGCAGAGCCTTCTGCAATTCCCCCGTTGCGGACCGGGTTCTTGGATTCTTTGCCGTTTCCGTTGCTCGACCCGTTGCCATTTCCATTCGGCATCGCTTCACACATCGCCATCGCGATCGAATAAGCTTCTTCCCCCGTACCGCATCCTGCACTCCAGATGCGCAGGGTGCACGCTCCATCGTCTGCCTTGCGAGAGTAAAGTTGCGGCATCACATATTGCGCCAGTGCATGCATGGCGCCCGGATGCCGGAAGAATCCCGTCTTCACGTTCATTACGCCGTCAAGAAACTCCGCCAGAGTCGCAGGATCGAGATCGCACGCGCGCATCCGCTCCAGCAATGCGGTCGGCGATTCCAGTTCGTGTTTCTCCAGATACTCGGCAACATGCGCCGCCAGCGCGCTGTTCGGACAGTCCAGCAGCACGCCCGTCTGCCGCTCCACCAGTAGGCGCAGCTCAGACAGTTCGTGCTCGAGAATGGTGACGCCCGCCATTAATCTATGCATGCAATCCTTCCCCGCATGGTTCGCAATAATTCCCGCGCCGCTTTCTAAACGACGCCTTTCCCTGGGGAGGTTCAATGTTCATCTTCAATTGCCCGAACTCGATACTGCGTATGACTTATACGAATCCTGACCCGCCTGTTGCGCGACCACGTTCATTTCTTTTTCCAGCGACGAAAAGCGCTGCATGATTTCGTGAATGCGGAGAGTCATGTTCCGGATCGTCTCGATCTGCGCCCGCGTCTGTGCCGATAAGCTTCCTGGTTCAAGCAGGAGTAGGTCGGAATTCCCGAGTACCGACGTCAGCGCATTGTTCATGTTGTGCCGCATTTCGAGCATGTAACGTCCCAGCATCGCTTGCCGCTCCAGCGTTGCGCACGATAACTCGGCCATCCGCGCGCGGTTCTCGGCTCGAGAGCGGTGCATTGCTTCTGCGGCGGCCAGCACCAACGTCTCCAGCCAATGCTCGCTGGGACGCAGAATCGAAACCCGCGGCCAGCGATCGCGCACCAGTTGGGCCGTCGCGGATTCTTGACAAACACAGAACACCGGCTGTCCTGTCGAATGCAGAGGCTCAAGCACCACAGAAAGCAGATCTCTCCGCAATTGCCCGACGATAGCGACGTCGAACACATCCACCGCAAAACGCGGCCACAGTTCTCCGCTTAGCAGCGTGAACGTAGGAACGTTCCTCTCCATCTGCCAGCGCGCGGTGATGCGCCGTGAAAAATCCGCTTCGTCGGAGATGATCAGTACTGTGGGCGTTTCCACCACGTTCCTCTTCCTACTCTTGAAACCGTTAGTCTCGATGCCAACGAATTAGCCTGCTGATGACCTGCTGGCTACTTCTTTTTGGACTGCTGCGCCGTATCCGGATCCCACGCGGGTGCACCGGAAACGTCAAACTCCGGCGCGTCTGCAGGGGGTGCGGCAGGTTTCGCGGCCGGCTTCGCTGCACTTGCGCCAGCGGACGCCTTGGCAACAGCTGCCTTAGCCGCCGGTTTCGCGGCGGCTGGTGGTGCAGGCTTCGCCGCAGGTTTTAGCGCAGCCGCGGCAGGTGCTTTAGGTGCTGCTGTTTTCGCTGGAGCCGTTGGTGTAGCAGCCGCAGCTGGTTTCGCTGCAACTGCTGGTTTTCCCACTGCCGGCTTTGCCGCCGCAGCAGGCTTGCCCTTGGCATCTCCCTCCGGACCTTTTCCGCGTCCCAGAGCGTGTTCCACCGAAGCCCGCAAATCCACCAGCATGCGCAACGGCGATCCAGAGGAGTATTCCGCCTGGAACATCACCTTCCACGATTGGCAGATCATGCGCAGCCGGACGATCGGTTCTTGTGCCGAAAACTGCGCGCGCCGGCAGTCGAGCGTTGTGACGCCCCGGTCTTCCAGTTCCGTCAATCCATCGAGAATCAGGTTCAGATCGCCCAGCATCAGGCGGAAGAACGCCCGCCGCATCAGGTATCCAAATCGGGTGAAGGCCGCCAGCGCCACCGGCAGATAAAACAATTCACCTGCCAGCCCCTTCGCCTTCCGCCCCTGTTCGAGGATTCCTCCGTGCAGCAATTCGTCCAGAGACTTGCACTTGCGCGCTGACTCCAGCACGCGATCCAACGCATTCAGCCACACCGGAGGTTTCAGTTCAACCTGTCCCAGCACCGGTTCCATCGTCTGCGCAACGAACGTGAGATCCACTTCGGTATCGTTCAGTCCAGCCGGCGCGACCTGGCTGAAGTACTGCACCAGCAGGAAATCGATCTTGTCGCGGATCGCATCGGTCTTCGTCTGCTTCGCCAGGTAGTGCTGCAACAGGCTGATCGTCCCCTCCTGGTTCGCCAGGGAACTGGTCTGTAGGAATTGCCGCAATTGGTGCACCTGGATCGAGTTGTCCATGTGCTCGATCCACTGGTTGGCCTGCTCGACTGTTTCTTTGCCGGGTGTGTCGACCATGGCTTCGAGATCGGCGCACGGCTTCACGTCGATGGCGAACTCACGCGCCAGCTCAAAGTAGATCGGATACAACTTGCGTGCGTAGCTCCACTGCGTTGCCAGGTCCTGCACGGGTGTGGATGGGGTCATGGTTTCACGATCCAGTTGGGCACATCGCGCCGAAAGCGCGCCGCCACGAGCGTTTTACCAGTTTGATTTTGATACTGCACGGCAACAACCCTGACTTCTTCGTCGAGCGAACCATCGGAATTCCGTACTCGCAGAACATCGGCAAACTCCAGTGGAGTCTTCGAAGCGAACAGGACTTCGCGTGGCGTGCCAAACTCGATGACCGTGCTCTCGCTGAAGTCCGTCGGCGCTCCCCCTTCGATGACTCGGGCAAGCTGCACAGGCATCCGCATCGAGGTCGCGTCAGGAAAGAAGCGTGCGAGTCCCGCGACCGGGCTGGCATTTTGTCCGCTGCGTGCGGTGGCTGTCGCCTGATGCGCCAAGCTGCTCCTGCCCTTCGATGAATTTCTCGCGGACGCCCCGTCCGCGAATACCGCCAAAAAATTAGAAACGACTAAACGACGTTGCTCGACTTACCTAAATGCGGTCGGGCTCCCCCTCTTCCTGGTTTGGAAGAGCGTTGGGGAGCCACTTTTCCGCGGTTCGCATTGGAATGGAGCAACATGAGAACCATCCCCGCGAACGAAAGGTCTAGTACTGGCGTGAATGGGTTTTCAGCGACTTAGATGTGCTTGATTTCATTTCAGGAATCAGCACGTAGACTTCAAATCTCAGGCTGAGACGCGCGTCTCATTCCGCTGCACAGCAATAACAAACGCATGCTCAGTGTTGGTCAGACTCAACATCCGGCTGTGAATCCTCCGCATGCTATTCTTTCCGGAATCTTTGTCGTTAGGTGGTACCGATGTTCTGCTCCAGTTTTGCCCAGCCGCATCTCCTCGCATATCGAATCAGTGTCTGCGTAATCGCCGCCGTTCTCGCTCCCGCAACTCTGTGTGCGCAGGTTAAGCTTCAGGCGCACGCCGCCGAACGCTTCCTCGACTCGATGGGCGTTAACGTCCACATGGAGTACACGACCACTCCCTATGGAAACTATGGGCTCATCAACGAACGATTGCGGGAACTGGGAATGCATCACATTCGCGACGAGATCAACAACACGGCCGACCCTTTCGTCGACGAACTGAATACCATCGGTACCTTGGGATACAAGCTGTGCGGCCTGATTGAAGGAGGCAACGATTATCCACCCGTCGGCGAAACGCTGGACGCCTCAAAGGTCGTCCCCATGATCGAAGGCCTCTTGCCAACCATCGATGCCGTCGAAGGGCCGAACGAGCCCGACGACTCCAGCACGCCTCCATTTCAATACGGTATCGATCGCCTGCTTTATCCCGGCGGCGCGATCAACGAATCGGAAGCGTTGTGGAGCATCGTCAAACACAATTCCTATCTCCGATACTTGCCCGTGCTGGCCATGTCAGAGGGCACGCCCCAGGACTTTGCGCAGCTAGCCGCGATCACGCCTCCGCCCATTGACTACGCCACCTACGGCAACCTGCACGCCTATCAGAACGGATTCTTTGCCGACTGGGGCCTAAACGATCTCTACATCCCCACGGCCCGCCTTCTCACCGGCGGAAAGCTGCTCTGGACGACTGAGATGGGCTACCACAACAACACCCATTTCCTGACCGACGGCGAACAGCAGGGCGTCTCCGAGCGCGCGTCCGCCATCTATCTTCCGATCGCGTTCTTGAGTGGATTTAACAAGGGCATCCCGCGCACGTTCTCCTACGAACTCATCGACGAGGCTGCGGATTTCAGCGATCCCTCGGGCGAAGGCCATTATGGCCTGCTCGATTTCTACGGCAATCCCAAGCCAGCGTTCACCGCGTTGCAGAACCTGATCCGCATTCTCCGCGAACCCAACGGCGAACACTTCGATCCCGGATCTCTGACCATCACGTTTGAAAATGCTCCCGCCACGGTCGATTACACGCTGCTCCAGAAATCGAACGGGGACTACTATCTTGCGATCTGGAACGATGCCATGGTTTATCAGATCGCGAACTCGAAGAAGGCGGCACACGACATCTATTCTCCGCGCGTGCCGGTTACGATGAAGTTCTCTACTTCGCACAACTTCACGGTGTACGCCCCCAATGACCCCAGTGGCGTGAATCCTACTGATATCTACACCATCGCCACTACCGATCAATCGATCCGCGTTGATCTTCCGGCCAAAGTGCTCCTGATCAAGATCACCCGCGACCGCTGAGGCAACACTTACGCTAACCGATTCCTTTCCGTCTCTCGCAGATAGCGCTCAACCTCTGTCTTACCCCCGTGTCGTGCCCAGTCGGCAGGCGTCCCTTGCCAGAGGATGTCTTTCATGTCGAGCCGCGCTCCACGGTCGACGAGCAATCGAACCACATCGTCATGTCCCGCAACCGCAGCCTGATGCAACGGGGTCGAGTGTGAATGAGCGCCAACCGGGTTATACCGATCTGGATCTTCCCCAGCCTCCAGCAATATCCGAACAATCTCAACATGCCCGAACATCGCCGCCAACGTAAGAGTCAGATGACGTTCGTTGCTGTCAGCGGCCGGGAGTAGCCGTCGTGCATTCTCGGTCCGTCCCAATGCCGCCGCAATCGGTAGATCAACCTTTCCCCCACATCTCAGCAGCGCCTCGACCGCTTCAAACTCCCCATGCAACGCCGCGCCATGCAGCGCAACGCCGGGATCGGCTCCACGGGCGCATAGCAAATCGATCAGCGGCACCTGCACGCGACACTGGCGCGGCACCATTCCGGTCGACACAAGGCCCAATGTCTCATTCAGCGCCGCGCGGTCGGCGCCAGCATCGATGATGGTTTTCGCCACTTCAACAATGTTCTCCGGAAGCTTCCCGCGACGCACCGGATTCTCCGCCACAAACTCCAGCAACGTCGGATTGCGGAAGTAATTGCCGCCTTCGAACAGTACGTGCTCATGCACCAATGTCGGATACTGTTTCAGATGTGCCCGTAAGCCACCAGCGTCTCCAGCATCCAGAAGCTCCACCGCTCGCCGAAACCGGGCGTCTTCGATCCGCTCATGATGCGGCAGATCGAGTCGATCAGCCAAAGTCGGCTTCTCGATGTGCCGCTTGAGTCTGGGCCAGCTTGGAAATCCATGTTCACGCGCGATCGTGAGCTGCGCATCGCTCAGACTGAGCCGAGTGTCAAAGATTTCGTGATCTTGTGCTCTTTCGAACCGCGGATGGAACTCCCTGATCCGCTGCGCTCCTCGCGGATCGCGCGCCGCATGTTCTTTCAGTAAATCTTTGGCTTGATACTTGAGGTGAGACAGGCTGGGGTTTTGCGGAAGCGGTTTGACCGGCATGACGAACTTCCTTTCATATGCCCGGGTCCGCATCTTGATGGGCGGAAAGTCAGTTCGTGAAACTCAGATTGTCACCACCAGGTGGACTTCTGTCCTTCCCGCGGACCGGATGCGCCCTGCGCGCTCCGCCGATCTTACCATGCGGGAAGGATCGCACTTGAAATCCAGCAAAAGGGCTACTGCAGCGTGGTACTCGACGCGCCCGCACCCCCGCCGATGTTGTAGCGCTTCAGCTTGCGATAGAGGGTCGCGCGGCTGATTCCCAGCATGCGCCCCGCCAGCGCTTTGTCGCCCTTCACCTGCTCGAACACGCGCTGGATGGTTGCCCGCTCAATATCTTCCAAGTCCGTCGTCGAAATCGGTTCGCTGGCCGACAATGCGACAGCGGCCTCGCCCATCAGGTCCCGGTCGAGCACCGATGTCCTCGCGGCTGCCGCTTGAATGATCGGTCCCGGCATCACATCTGCTCCCGACGCAATCGCCGGAGGCAAATCCCCTAGATCAATCGTCCGTCCATTTCCCAGAGCCACCGCCCGCTCGACACAATTCTCCAGTTCGCGCACGTTGCCGGGCCACTCGTATTGCGCCAATGCTTTCATCGCGGCACTGGTCACATGCAATTCCGAGCCAGGGGTATAGCGCTCGAGGAACCAATGCACCAGCATAGGAATATCGCTGCGCCGCTCGCGCAACGACGGAACGAACAGCGTCACCACATTCAACCGGAAGTAAAGGTCCTTGCGGAAGGTCCCATTCTTATAGGCTGCTTCCAGATCGCGGTTGGTCGCGGCCATCACGCGCACATCGACCTTCACCCGCTGATTGCTTCCAACCGGACGCACTTCCTTCTCCTGCAACACGCGGAGCAGCTTGGCCTGCAACTCCAGAGGCAGCTCGCCGACCTCATCCAGAAAAATCGTCCCGCCATCAGCCGCCTGAAAAAGTCCCTGCTTCGATTTCAATGCTCCGGTGAACGCGCCCTTTTCGTATCCAAACAGCTCACTCTCGATCAACGTCGGAACTAGTGATCCGCAATCCACGGCTACAAACGGACGCCCGGCGAATGCTCCCCGAAAATGCATGGCACGCGCCACCAGTTCTTTTCCCGTTCCGCTCTCCCCGTAAATCAGCACGGGCGTGCGCGTATCCTTCAACCGAGCCACCATGCGCAGCACTTCCTGAATCCGTGCCGACGACCCAACAATCCCGTGGACTGCCGTCTCTGAATCCGTCCTCTGCCGCAAAAACTCGTTCTCTTCCACCAGCCGGACTTTCTCCGCCATCCGCCGTAAGAACAGCCGCAACTCCTCGAGCGGCGAGAACGGCTTGGTGATGTAGTCATACGCCCCCAGCTTCATCGCCTGCACGGCCGTCTCAATCGAGCCATGGCCCGTCATCAGAGCCACTTCGGTCCGCGGCAGAAGCTTCTTCACTTTCTCCAGAAACTCCAGCCCAGACATGTGAGGCATGACCATGTCCGTCAAAATCATGTGGACCGATTGTTCTTCCAAAAGCGCCAGCGCCGACTCGCCGCTCTCGGCTTCGAGGCACACGAATCCCAGCGCCTCGCCGACAGTCGAGCACAGTTTACGAATGGTCTGCTCATCATCCACGATCAACAGACGAATGCGAAGATCATCTTTACTTGCGTTATTCACTCAGCCTTCCAAAAGTTCTTGATATGACGTCGATGAATTGCTGGACCCGAAAAGGTTTTTCTACGCAGGGGGCCCCGGTCTCCCGCAAAGTCGCCACTGTTTCTTCATTGGCGATGTCGCCCGTAATGAACACCAGACGATTCGCCAGATCTGGACGGTGCTGGGCAATCCACGCATGTACCTGGCCGCCATCCACTCCTCCTGGCGTGCGCATATCCGATACCACACCCAGGAATGTCCCGGTCTCGAGCAGGTGCAGCGCGTCCACGCCTGATTCGCAGCACACCACGGGATATCCGCTGCGCTCCAGCGCGGCCTGCACATACGCCATGACTGCGGGTTCGTCTTCGATCAGCAACACAGGCAGAGGTTGAGACTTCATCACCGGAAGGCTCATGCTTGGTTCACTCCTGCGGCCAGACTAATCGACACAATCTGCGGGGCTGCCGGCAGGCGAACAATAAACGTCGCTCCCGCGCCCCCGATGTTGTTGTGGCAGAGAATCTCTCCGCCATGTTCTTTCACAATGCCGTAGCAGATGCTGAGACCCAGGCCAGTCCCTTTCCCCACCTCTTTCGTAGTGAAGAAGGGATCAAAAATCCGGTCTGGATGCGAGATGCCATTTCCGTTATCGGCGAATGAAACCTCCACCGAATCTCCGGTCTTGGTCGACATAATCTCAATGCGGGCGGGACGCCCAACCTCGCGCACAGCATCGTAAGCGTTGTTCAGGATATTGAGGAACACCTGCTGCAGTTGGTGCGCATCGCCTACTACATCCGGCAATCCCTCATCCAGATGCTCGATGACGTCAACCCCGTGGCTGTTGAAGTCGTATGACCGCAATTGAATCGTCCGCCGCAGAATCAAATTCAACTGCACCGGGTTCCGCTGTGGCGGCATCTGCCGCGCAAAACTCAGCAGGTTCTGCACGATCTGTTTCGTCCGTTGCGCCTCCTGCAGAATCACCCGCAGGTCTTTGCGTGCCGTTTCGGGCAGATCAGGGTTCTCCATGAGTAGATCGGCGAAACCCAGAATTGCCGTGAGCGGATTGTTCACCTCATGCGCCACGCCCGATACCAGTTGTCCCACGGCCGCCATCTTCTCGGCATGCACCAACTTGTCGCGCAGCACCGCGGAATCCGTGATATCCGTCAGCACGGCCACGATGCTCGTCACCGATCCATGCTCATTGCGCATCGGGCTGAGATTGGCCGAAACCTTCCCCGACACGCCATTGCGCCGCAGAATCTCCAGTTCCAGATTGTCGACCTGCTGCCCATGCAGCGTGCTTTGTACCGCCTCGGCTAGAGGCCGGGTAAATCCGGGCGCTGCCAGTTCCAGCAACGGACGCCCGAGCAACTCCCGCTGCTCAAATCCCGCGTCATACCAGCGCCGGTTCGCATAGCTGATCAACCCAGCGGTATCCGCCACCAGAATCAGGCTTTGCGTGTTGCTGAGAATCTTTCCCGAAAAGTCGCGCTCGCGATGCAGTTCCGACTGATATGTGCGAAGCCCTGTCACATCCAGCATCAACCCGCGAATCTGCAAAAGCCGTCCCATGCTGTCGTAGAGACCAAAGGCATTGATCAGCACGTGGATCGGCGATCCATCCTTCCGCCGCAGCGTGGCCTCGAAGTTCCGCAGGTGCCCTTGCTCCTCCATCAAGCGCGCATGATGCTGCCGCTGCTCCGGAGTCATGTAGAGCTGGGTCGGAATGTCGATCTGAAGCAGTTCTTCGCGGCTCGTATACCCCAGCATGCGCACCATGGCGTCGTTTACTTCCACAAAGCGTCCGCCCGGCGTGCTGAAGAACAGGCCTTCTTGAATGTTGTCGAACAGTTCCCGATACCGCCTCTCTGCTTCGCTGCGGTCGGAAATGTCTTTCAATACATGGATCGTCTGCATCCCTTCGCCCGTGGCACCGTGCACGCGCGAGGTCGAAATCAGATACGTCCGGTCAAATACAGGATGCGCAAACTCCTCGGATTCGTCTCCCGATGATCGACAGAAGGGGCAAGAGTACGAAGCTGAATCGTTGGTTAGCGCCATCAGCGCCCGCATGTTGATGCCAATCAACTCCGCCGGAGCCACGCCAATCATCGTTGCCAGAGATCGGTTCACCCGCAGCACTTTGTCGGACTGATCGTGCACCACGATGAAGTCCGAGATCGCATCGAAGATCTCGGTCCAGTGCCGGTTCGATTGCTCAATCTTGGTGAAGAGCCGCGCATTCTCCAGCGCCATCGCCGCATGACCGGCCATGGTTTCAAGGAAGCCCAGATCCTCTTGTTTGAGAGGAGAAGCGCCCTCCGACAAACAGAGCAAGCCTGCCAACTCTCCATTTGTCCGAGACAATCTCACCAATGTGCAGCATTCCCAGCGCAAGGCCGCAGCCGCGTCCGTCCCTAAAATCTTCTCGCCGGAATCCGAAATCACATTCTCCGGATGCCGCGCCACGAAATCAGCCAGCGCCACTCCCAGACTGCGCTCGACCTCACGATCAAGTGGGGAATCAGGGTCTGTCGTTTGTGCGGACGACCGATCAGTCGCACTCTTTTCCGCGGGTGAAGCCGACATCGCTTTCTCATCCGCCTGATCAGAAGCCTGATGAGAAGTCCCTAACTCGACCGGCGGTGCCGCCAGCGCCAGCCGCTGCTGATGTAGAGCCGCGACCTGCCAGCGCCCTTCGTGCGGAATGGCCAGCAGTCCCGCCCGTGAGCGAGTCACTTCCGCCATCCGGCTCACAAACCTTTGCGCAAATTCAGGCAGCCGTAGTGCACCATCAATTTCCCGAGCGAGGTCAATCAGGATTTCCGCGCGCCGACGGTGCTGCTCTGAGACATGCAGGCTGTGCGCAACTTCCAGCATCACCGCCGCCTGGTTCGACAGCGCCCGTGCCCTGCGAATGTCTTCCTGAGAAATTCCCGTTCCATCCAGCCGATCCAGCAGGCCGAACATTCCCAGGATTCCGCCTCCCGCCCCCAGCAGCGGGACTGCAAGGAATTGATGAACTTTGTACTTCGAGACCGCGTCCAGATTCGCCCCCGGAGTTCGGCTGGCCTCATCGGTCCAGAAAACTTCCTTCTCACGGAGTGCTTTGGTAGCAACTCCTTCAGGGAAGAGATTGTCTACACGCCGTGGTTCGCCTTTCTCCACTCCGTAACGCACTTTGAATTGGTCATCTTCCAATAGCGCGATGAAGCATCGGCCATAGCCAAGGAAACCCGCCGCCCTCATCACAAAGGTCTGCAGAAAATGATCCAGATCATCGGTCGAATTAAGCTCTGAGGAAATCTCCAGAAGTTGATGCAGTTCCTGGGCTTGTGCGTGGGCAGTCGCATGCAGTTCCGCATGCGCCACGGCCACGGCTCCGAAGCCGGCAATCGCCGCCACCAGAGCCCGCTCCTCCGTCGTAAAAGTCCCATCCTGTCGCGGATAGATAAGGATCGCGCCCTGCGTCGTCGCCGTGCGGAAAGGTGCCGCAATCAGCATCCCAGGCGAGACGAGATTTCCCAGCGAATGAACATCAGCACCAATGGACAGAGTCAGCGGCTCTCCCGCTGCCACGGCCCTTTGGGCCAGATCCGCCGCAAACCGGAGCGTCTGCCGGTCATGCCGTGCCCGCGCTGATGTCGCAAGTTGCGGCGTCTCAGCCGACACGGCCTTTAATTCAAACGGACCTTCCCGGCGCAACAGCACGCAAACCAGCTTGGTTCGTAATAGCAGCCGCAGGCGGTCCGCCAGCGCCTCAATGACCGCCCCAACATCCGGACTGCCGTGCAGCGCATGTGCGACATCGGCCAGAATCTCAGCCCGCCGATGCTCTTCCCGCGAGACTTCGCTCAGCCTCGCTGCCTCTACAAACGTTCCCAACTGCCCCGCCAGGATCGTCGCTTTTGCTGCCAAGTCCTGGTTGAAGAAGTCTTCCTTCGAGTCATGCAGGAAGGTTACAGCTCCAATCACTTCATTTGAGACTACAAGCGGCGCTGCCATAAGAGACTGAGCCTCAAATTCTTTCGCGAGAGGAAATAGTGAATGATTCACGTGATTAGCGAAGATGGTCCGGCGCTGCCTTACTGCCTCGGCCGTGACCGTGCTTTGGTCGGGACGCAACCGTCGGCCAACAAACTTTTCCGCCATTTTGCCGTTCGCTCGATCGGCGACCAATTCGTCAGCCGAAGAGCAACGCCAGAAGTACACCCCTGAAACCTGGAAGAAATCCCGTGTAACCCTGCAGAAAAACTCGATCAGAGTGCCGCCATCACACCGTTCCCCCGCTTTCGCAGCAATACTGAGCAACAGTTGTTGAAAGCCCTCGTCCGACCCTCGAGGACTACGGATTCCCTGGGGTATGACCGGGCCGCCAACTGAAGCTCCAATCCCTGCACTGATCGCGGAGGAATAGTCTGGTTGCTTCACAAGTGCTTGAATATACTTGGGAAATTATCTTTCATCTCAATTTGAGTCAAGGGAATTGGGGGGAGGGGTGCCTTTGTGTGAAATCCCGTGACTCGAGGTGAGATTTCGTCTCACCCTGAGAAACACTAACCCCTTTTTGCCGAATGAGACAGCGGTAATTGTTAGACGTATCTTCTGAGACGCCCACCTCGCTCGTTAACCAGCCTTATTTCAATCGCTTATAGCCCATTACTTTGGTTTTTTCAGGAAGGTTCCCTTGGCCCGGGCCTTGCACGATTGGGATTGCTCCAGATTCGTGTCGCAGGAGGATTTGTGTCTCGAAGATTTGCAGCCGTTCTGCTAGCAGTCATCACCATGTCCGCAGCTTTTGTTCCACGCCACGTCGCGGCGCAGACGGCTGAGAACAACGATGAGATCCTGCGCCGGGCCAAGACCAGAGTGCAACCGGTGTATCCGGAGCTAGCAAGAAAGATGCAAATCTCAGGGACCGTCAAAATCGAGGTCACGGTATCGCCCAACGGGTCGGTCAAAGAAGCTCGGGTTGTTGGCGGGCACCCGGTTTTGGCCACGTCTGCTCTCGATGCCGCAAAGAAGTGGCGCTTCGAACCAGCGCAAAGTGAGAGTTCGGGAGTTATCGACTTTAAGTTTGAGCCGCGGTAACTGGCTGTCCCGCGGAGGAGACCGGCATGACTATCGGCAAGAAGTTATATGTGAATTTCGGCATCATCCTCACCATGGTGGTTGTGCTGTTCCTGGTGAACTGGTCCGCGGTGCGGCGCGAGCACGCCGCCAAAGAACTGGCGGATACCACCAATTCCGTCCGCTTCCAGATGATGCAAAACCGCCTCTACCTGAGCAACTACTTGCTGAGCGGCGACACGCGGGAAGTGGACCGTATGAATGAGGGTCTGCGAATCCTCAACGAGAAGCTCGAGGATGGCAAGACCAAAGCGAACGCTGACCAGGTCAAAAGCTCGCTCGCCAAGGTGCAGCAGCTTGAGCAATCCTGGGGCAAGGAGTTTGCCCAGCCGCTGATCGAGAAACGCAAAGACGTTGACTCCGGGAACGCGACGGTCGCTGAGCTACAGATCTACTACCTGCAGAAAGATGCCTCCTCGTGGGTGAAGAACTCTACGGATTCTCTCGACATCGCCGACGGCGAGAGTCGCAACTCCGACGAGAGCGCCGCGAAGTGGACCATCGCAATTTCCTTGATCAGCACGCTGGTCGCTGTGATTGCCGGTGCCATCATCGCCTTCCGCACCGCCAAGTCGATCACCGAACCGCTGACCAACCTGATGAATGTAGCCCGGGCGATCGGCAATACTGGCGATCTTGAGCACAACATCGACCTCAGTCGCGACGACGAAATCGGGGAACTGTCTCGTACCTTCCACAAGATGGTTACCTACCTCAAAGAAATGGCGAGTGTTTCCGAAGCCATCGCCGGCGGTGACCTGACTCTGGAAGTGAAGCCGCGCTCCACCCACGACACCCTGGGCAACGCCTTCGCCAAGATGGTCGAGGGACTTGCCGGCCTCGTACGCAGCGTCCGCGACTCATCGTCTCAAGTTGCGAGCGCCTCCAACCAGGTTGCCGGAGCCTCCGACGATTCCGCCAAGATCGGCCTGCAAGCCTCTTCTGCCATCGATGAAGTCACCAGCACCATGCATGAGATGAGCGTCAACGTGCAGAACATGGTGAAGAGCACGCAGGTGCAGGCTTCGAGCGTCAGCGAAACTTCTGCCTCGATCGACCAGATGGTCGCCTCGATTCAACGCGTCGCCGACACCGCGAAAGTGCTGCTCGACATCTCGAACCGCTCCCGTGAAGAAGTCCATAACGGTATCGGAACCATGGAGAAGGCCACCGACGGCCTTAACAAGATCAACACCACGATCAATTCGTCGGGCGAAATCATCGGGGCCCTCGGCCAGCGCGCCGACGATATTGGCAAGATCATCGAAGTCATCGACGATCTCGCCGAGCAGACCAATCTGCTGGCACTCAACGCAGCCATCGAGGCGGCCCGCGCCGGAGAGCACGGACTCGGTTTCGCCGTTGTCGCCGACGAAGTCCGCAAACTCGCGGAAAAGTCCGCGCAATCCACAAAGGAGATCTCGGAACTCATTCAGAGCATTCAGAAGGAAGCCCGCAAGGCCGTCGAGAACATGGACCGTTCCACCTCCATCGTCAATGAAGGTCTCGCTCTGGGCTCCGAACTGAATTCTGCATTAAAGAAGATCTCGAACGTTGTCACCGAGGTCTACAAATTCGCTCAGGAAATCGGCGCTGCCACCAACGAGCAGTCGCACGGATCCTCGCAGATTGCCCGCGCTACCACCCGTTTGAACGAAATCACTCACGAAATCAACTCGGCGGTGGAAGAGCAGGCTTCCGGCGCGCAGGCGGTCGTCAAGGCCATGGAGCGCATGCGCGAGCTGGTGCAGCAATCCACCTCGAGCTCAACGGAACTGGCCGCGTCGTCCGAGCAGATGTCGAAGATGTCGCGCAACCTGCTCGACTACATTGACCGCTTCGCTTTGGAAAACAGTCGTGGGGCTGCCACTTCGGAGCAGGCTGGCCGCGGCACCAAGCGGGCCGCTGCCGGAGCGAACTCATAGGGGGTCCCGAGGAGCCTGAATCATGAGCCGCGAACTCCATATCGTGGGTTTTCAGGTGGGACGCGAGACTTACGGCGTGCCCATCACCTCTTTGCACGAGATCGTGCGGGTGCCTGAGATCACTGCCGTGCCCGACGCTCCTGACTATCTCGAGGGCGTCATCAACCTGCGCGGCAAAATCGTTTCCGTCATGGACCTGCGCAAGCGTTTCGGAGAAAAGCAGGCCATCGTGAGGAAGAACAACCGCATTCTCGTCGTCGAGCATGCCGGACGCCTGGCGGGCCTCATCGTCGATTCGGCCTCCGAGGTTCTGAAGATTCCTGCCGATTCCGTCGAAGCTCCACCGGCGGTTTTTCAGGAAGGTGGGTTGAACTGCGTCACCGGGCTGGGAAAAGTTGCGGGGCGTCTGATCGTCCTGCTTGATATGAACAAATTGCTGGCTCCGGCAAGTCTGGAGTCGAAGAACGAACCTGCGGAAAAGAAACCAGCGGCAAAGCCGGAGGCGCGAGGCGCCACGGCACGGTAGAAGCAAGGTGTTAACGTTCGGAGGCTCATCAAAGTTCTACTTGAACTTTGAAACTCTGAAACCTTGAAACCTTGAAACTTTGTTTTTCGGACGAGAAAACGCATGAGCACATCCGGAGCCGCACCAGCTCCCATACTGACCGATGCGGAACTGAAGTTGTTGCAGGCGCTCATCTACCAGGAGTGCGGCATGCACTTCGACGAGCGCCGCACGCACTTTCTCCAGGACCGGCTGCTGCGCCGGCTCAAGGAGTGCCGCGCCGACTCCTTCTACGCCTACTACCGGCTTCTGATCAGCCATGAAGGCAAGGACGAGCTCGCCCGCCTGCTCGAGAATCTCACCGTCAACGAAACCAGCTTCTTCCGCCACAAGGCGCAACTCGATCTTTTTCAGAAAACCGTTCTCGAAGAATTGCTCAAGCACAAGAGCGCCCGCCGCGAGTACTCGATTCGCATCTGGAGCGCGGGCTGCTCCACCGGCCAGGAAGCTTACACCTTGGCCATGCTCGTCACCGATGCATTGGCCTACTACTACCTGCGCAATCCGCTTCCGGTAGATATGCCTTTGCCCAAGCCATTGATTCCTCCGCCGTGGCGCGTGGAAATCCTTGCCAGCGACATCAGCTACTCCGTGCTTCGTCATGGCCAGGAAGGCACTTACAGCGAGCATCAGATGTCGATGGTTGACTACGGATACCGTCTGCGCTACTTCGACAAGGTTTCTGATCGTTACGCCATCAAGAAGGCGCTGAAGGAACTGGTGCACTTCGACTTTCACAACCTGAAAACCGAATACCTGCCCCAACGCAATGACGTCATCTTCTGCCGCAACGTGATGATGTATTTCGATGAAGCCGAGCAGAAGCGGCTGATCGAAAAGTTTTACCGGTGCTTGAATCCCAACAGCTATCTCTTTGTGGGCCATGCCGAAAGCCTGCTGGGCCTCACCAAGAAGTTCCAGATGGTGCACAAGGATAGCGGGACGGCCTATCAGCGGCTTGAGGTGAGAGAGTAACGCATGACGAATTCCCCCGACGAGCGCGGCGCTGAATTACGGGAACTCTTCTTTGAGACCTCGCAGGAACTCCTGCAGGCCCTGAACGAAGAGGCGCTGAAGCTCGAGAAAAATCCCGGCGACGAGGAGATCGTGCGCTCGATCCGGCGCACGGTGCATACCCTCAAGGGGGACTCGGCGGCCTGTGGCCTGCGCGAGCTGAGCGAACTTGCTCATCAGTTTGAGGATGCGCTCTCGCTCGAAGGTACGCACTCGCACGCGGCAGTCGCTGAAATTGCTTTTGCCACCGCCGACATCTTTACCGAAATGATCGCCGCCTACCGCAAGAACTCGAAGCTTCCGGGCACGAAGGCGCTCAGCAAGAGAATCGAGGAATTGACGGCAGCTCCGAAAAAAGCAAAGACCCAGGTTGCGAAGAAAGTAGCAGTCAAGGCAGGGAAGAAAGCCTCGGCAAAAACGCTCGCCAAACCCGGCGCGAAATCCGCAGTGAAATCCGCGCCTGCTGCCAAGGCACCGTTCAAATCCGTTGCCCAGTGGACCGAGTACGAAAAACTTGCGATGAGCAAAGCGCAAGCTGACGGCCAGGACGTTTTGCACGTCATTGCCAAGATCGATCCGCACTGCGCCATGCCCATCGCCGGGCGCCAGTTGGTCCAGAACGCCGTCGGCACCATGGGGCCCGTGATCGCGGTGCGTCCCGATCCCAAGTCGCCCGCCGCATCCAAGCACGTCGAGTTCCTGCTGGCTAGCATGCAGACGCCTGATCAGATTGCGGCCAAGTGCAAGATTCCCACGATCGTCGAGGAAGTCACTGTCGATGTCCTGCTGCGGGCAAGCGCCGTCGCGAAACCGGAAGCTCCGGCCGGTCTCGCACCGGAAGAATCACTTGAAGCAGACGCTGCCGCGTCCTCGTCTTCTCCCCAGGCCGCCGCTACCGCTGCTTCCGTCAGTGCTACCCAAGAGAATCTTCTGCGCGTGGAAGCCGGACGCATCGACAACGTTCTTAACCTCGTTGGCGAATTGATCATCGGTAAGTCGATGCTGGCGCAGGCACTCAACGAATTTTCCAAGCGATATCCCAAGGAACTCCTCCGCGGCAAGTTTGCCGACGCCATGGCTTTCCAATCCCGCGTGCTCAATGATCTGCAGCGCTCGGTGATGAAGATCCGCATGGTTCCGGTCGATCAGCTCTTCCGGCGCTTCCCCCGCATGGTGCGCGATGTCTCCCGCCAATGTGGACGCGAGGTCGAGCTCGTCGTGAGCGGGCAGGATACTGATCTCGATAAGGGCATTCTCGACGCCATCGCCGAGCCCTTGACGCACCTGGTGCGCAACGCCATCAGCCATGGCATCGAGTCCCCAGAGGAGCGCCGCAAGGCGGGCAAGGCGGCGCAGGGCATGGTGAAGCTCAACGCGTACCACCAGGGCAACCAGGTCATCGTTGAGGTCATCGACGACGGCCGTGGCATCGATGCCCAGAAGATTCGTACCAAAGCCATCGAGATGGGACTGACCACTCCCGACGAGGCGGCCAAGCTCACCGAGCAGGAGACGCTCAACTTCATCTTCCGGCCCGGCTTCTCGACCGCCGAGCAGGTCACCGAAGTTTCAGGACGCGGTGTTGGCATGGATGTCGTGCAGAGCGTCCTGCATCGTCTGAAAGCCTCGGTCAGTCTCGAAACGCGCCTTGGGCAGGGAACGACTTTCCGCCTGAAGTTGCCGCTCACATTGGCGATCATCAAGGCCCTGTTGTTCTGGGTCGAACAACGTCTGTACGCGATCCCGCTGAATGCAGTTCTTGAGATCGCGCGCACGGTCGAAACAGAAGTTCATCAGGTCGACAACTACGAAGTCCTTCAGCTCCGCAACCAGGTGCTGCCACTGCTGCGCCTCGGCCGCCCCGCTATCGAGGGAGACCGGAAGGGCAAACTCTTTGTGCTCGTGATCACGGTCGCAGAAAAGAAATACGGACTGATTGTCGATTCTCTCGAGGGCGAAGAAGAACTGGTCATCAAAGCGCTCGACGACCAGACCTTCTCCACCGACCTGGTTTCCGGCGCCTCGATTCTTGGCGACGGCCGCGTCGTCCTCATCCTTAACCTGCCGGCCGTCGTCGAGCACGTCGCTCGCCTGCGACCGCAGGAAATGGGACAGACCAATTCCGGTCTGCTGCTGACGCACACCGATCGCATGCGGCTGGCAATGACTCCAGCCGTCGGAGGCCAGGCATGAGCAAAAAAGTGCGCGTGCTCGTGGTCGACGATTCGGCGCTCATGCGGAAGCTGATTCCGCAGATGCTTGCCTCCGACGAATCCATCGAGGTGGTCGGCACGGCCATGGATGGCACCTTCTGTCTCAAAAAGATTGAAGAGCTCAAGCCCAACGTCGTCACCCTCGATCTTGAGATGCCCGGCATGAACGGCATCGACACGCTGAAAGAAATCATGCGTCGCCAGCCGGTACCGGTGATCGTTTTCAGTTCGCACAGCATCGAAGGCGCCAGCGTCACCATGAAGGCCCTCGGCCTCGGCGCATTCGATTTCGTCACCAAGCCCAAAGACGCTTCGGCCCACATGATCGAGACCTCGCGCGAGTTGATTGCCAAGGTCAAGGCTGCATCTGAGTGCAAGCTGAAGCCGCGCATGCTTTCAGGCAAGCCGGCCGCTCCCGAAAAGCTTCCGGCATCGAACGCCAGCCCGACCAAGATCATCGCGATCGGTGTCTCTACCGGAGGCCCGCAGGCACTCGAATATGTCCTCACGCAGCTGCCCGCCGACTTTCCGGGAGCTATCACCGTCGTGCAGCACATGCCCGACGGCTTCACCGATATGTTCGCCCGCCGCTTGGACGAAGTTTGCCCCATGCGCGTAAAGGAAGCTCAATCCGGCGACCTGCTGCAGCCCGGGCGCGTCCTGATTTGCCCTGGCAGCCGTCATATGAAAGTCAAACGTCTGCCTCTCGGAGACATCGCGGTCCTTAGCGATGAGCCTCGCGTCAACGGTCATCGTCCCAGTGCCGATGTTCTCCTGCGCAGCGTTGCCGATGAATTCAAAGCGAACGCCGTCGGTGTCCTGATGACCGGCATGGGTGACGATGGTGCCGAAGGATTAGGGGCGATTAAGAAAGAGGGCGGCTTCACCGTCGCCCAGAACGAAGAGTCCTGTGTCGTCTATGGCATGCCTAAGGCTGCCATCGAGCGCGGATACGCGGTCCGCGTCGTCGGCCTCGACATCATGGCCGCGACGCTACAGGCGATAGTGGGCCGTGGTTCGGAGGCTGGGCGCGCTGTTCGCGCCGGTAACTAAAAGATTGGGTACGGAAGCCTGTGACCTGCGTGATCTGGTTACCTGCGACCGGCCATGATAAGGAGTACAAAGGGGAGGTCTGTATGGAGCAGTTTGCACCAGTGAAACGCAGCAAAGATGGGCAGCCGGTGCGTTATCTCATCGTAGATGACTCCGTGTTCGCCCGGAAGAATCTCGCCCGCATGATCGAAACGTTCGGCGGGCAGGTGGCGGCCGAAGCCGGCGACGGCTTGACTGCCATCAGCGAGTTCGACCGCACGCATCCCGACATCGTGCTCATGGATATCACCATGCCGCAGATGGAAGGTATCGAAGCGGCCGAACGCATCGTTCAACAGCATCCCGAAGCGCGCATCGTCATGGTCTCCTCCGTCGGATACCAGGAGAACATCGTCGCTGCTTTACAACGGGGCGCCCGGCATTTCGTCCAGAAGCCCGTAAAGCCCGAAGTGCTCTACGAAGTGATCAAGTACGTGCTCGGCGATGATGGCGCTGTAACCAACGCCGCGGGAGCGGGAGCGTAAGTCAATGAAGATGGAACTGATCCAGCCTTTCATCAACGCGGCCGACGCCGTGTTGTCCCAAGGCCTGCAGGGCTCAACCAAGGTGGGAAACCTCATCATGGAAGAGGAAGCCTATCGCCGTAAAGGCGTGGCGGGCATGATTGCTCTCACGGGTGACATCGAGGGCAGGATCATTCTCGACCTCGAGCCGCAGACTGCCGTCAAAGTGGCCAGCCACTATGCCGGCGCGGAACTCCCCGAGTCTGATGCGCTGATCAAGGAAACCATCTTCGAGCTCGCCAACCAGGTCGTCGGCAACGCCATCTCCGCCCTCAACGATCAGGGTTTCCATTTTCGCGTGCATCCGCCATTGCTGCTTACGTCCGAGCAGGGCGACAAGACGAGTGAAGACACTGAAGCGCTTATGATCTGCTTCGAGACCTCCCTGGGTAATGTCTTCATGAACGTCGCGCTCCGCTACAACCGCAAGCGTCTATCGGATCACGCCGCCGTCGGCGCCTAGCCCGCGTTCGACCACGCACCAATACCAGATCAAAAAATGCCGGCTCTCGGAGCCGGCATCTTCTTTGCTGCTGATTTTTGGGTTCCTCAATAACGTCTTCCAGTACGCCACAAGCCTCTACCAACATCGTCTTTCCATGTCGTTCGTAGCGGCCGGCACCACCGTGGAAGAGCGAGCCCTTAAGGACCGTGTAAAAGCCCATCAAGGCTCGACAGGGCTTTAGCCCCTGGGATGCCTATGGAATCACCTCAAACGCCGCATTACTCGAAAG
>Ga0209060_10000800_pt1 | contig 44981 bp, 45 predicted proteins | sample Coa_R1_8_FD_187155 | JGI IMG/M metagenome (GOLD analysis project Ga0209060, IMG submission 187155) | Surface soil microbial communities from Centralia Pennsylvania, which are recovering from an underground coalmine fire - Coalmine... | ecosystem: Environmental > Terrestrial > Soil >...
CGTCACTCTCAATCTCTTGGCATTCGCCTGCCACACCGTCGCCGACCTCGCCGATCTGGCATGGCAGAAAGCCAGAGCCAAAATCCACACCCGCGCCGGATTCTTCAACCACCTGCGAGCCATCACCGTCTACGTCGTCTTCCCCTCCTGGCAACAGCTCATGGCCACCCTCGCCTTCGACAAACCGCTCGCCAGACCCCCATAGGTCAAAATGAGAATTGCTGGAGTAAGCCTGCGAAACTTGACGTTAAATGTGCCCGGCGCTATATGACCATGGTCCTGACCATGGTCATATAGCCCACATACATGTCACGCCACATCAAAGCTTCGGAGTTCAAAGCCAGGTGCCTCGCCTTGATGGACGAAGTCGCCCGCACCGGCACAGCGATCATCATAACAAAAAACGGCAAACCGGTCGCCGAGCTGGTGCCGCACCGTCCACGCAAGCAGAGCGCACGTGGTATTCTTAGAAATGAACTCTTCATCACCGGCGACATCATTTCACCGATCGATGTCGAGTGGGATGCGCTCAAGTGATCTTGCTCGACACACATGCCGCAATTTGGCTCGCGATTGACCAGGGGCTTGGCAAACAGAGTCAAAGGATTGCTGACAAGGCGTTGGCCGACGATCGCCTTACGCTGAGCGCATTCAGTTTCTGGGAGCTGGGAATGCTGATCGCCAAGCGAAGGCTGCGAGCCGTCAAATCGGCCGGCGAACTACGGTCCAAACTGCTGGGAGCTGGCATCCGCGAGTTGCCGCTCACCGGCGAGATTGCAATTCTTGCGGCTGAACTTGAAGGGCTCGATGGCGACCCTGCGGATCGCATCATCGCGGCCACCGCGATTACGCACGACGCCACGTTGATGACGGCGGACGCCAATCTATTGCAATGGCGCCACGGATTGAAGCGCCACAACGCAGAACAATGAAACGAAGCGATGCTCCAGGAGGTGCCTTTACCGGACCTGGGATAGATTCTGCCCTCCGCTAGTCGGGCGGCGGCCCCGCCGCCCGTTTGCAGTGTGAGTTGCCTCAGGCGCTTTCAGCACTCATTGCGGTCGCCTTTGGCCTGGGCCGCCGCGCGGCGCCGCACCGACGGCGGCGGCGCATTCGGCCCCGTCACGTTGCCCGGGCGCTGTTCGGGCTGGCGGGCCGCTTGCGGTGCGGTCTGGCGTTGCTCGCCCGGCTGCTGCCGTGCGGACGGTATCCCCGCAGCGCTGGAGCAAACCGGCGCCGGAGTCTTCGAAGGCGTTCGACGACGAACTCAAATCGTAGATGTCGCCTTGCCCGGCGGAAAATCCTGTTGTCAGGCCAGATCCACTATGCCGGCGTCGCCCTCTTCGGTCCCGAAGGCGACCGCGGTGCCTTTCGCATTCCATGCCAGGGCCGATACAGGGGATCCGGCAGGGCGGCGTGCCAGGACCTCGGCGCCATCCGTCGCGCGCACGAGAAGCACCAGGCCGTCCTCATAGCCGGCCGCAATCACATCCTTTTGCGGATGGCAGGCCACCGTGCTGACCTGGTGCTCGGCCGGCACCAGCACTCGCGGCTCTTTTCCCATCGGTCCATCTTTGCCATGGAACGACCAAACAACGAGTTGAGGCGCCCCCGATGTTGCGAGCCCCTTGCCATCGGCGGTCCACGCCATGGCCTGCACTTTCGTGGCATAGCCGGACATGCGCATATGCTTGCCGTCGGTGAGGCGCCAACCGTGGAGCGCCGGTTCCTGCATGGCCGTGACCAGATAGCGCCCGTCCGGGCTGAAGATGACGCCGACGTGCGAGCCCTTCCACTCCAAGCGCTCCGGCGCTGCGTCCGGCGCATTGGGAAACCACAACGTCACGCCATTGTAATGGGCGATCGCCAGCCGTCGCCCTTTCGGCGCGAAGGCAAGCCCGCCCACCGTCGACGGCGCTTCGAGCTTGTGCGGCCCGCCGCTGCGGGATTGGACGTACGCATCTCTTCCGGCCGACCAGGCGACTGCGCCGTCTGGAGCGATGGCGACATGGTCGATCCAGCGATGCTTGGGATCGACGGCAATCGTCGTCGTTGTCATATCGGGTTTCGCTGCTACGACCTTGCCGTCGTCGCCGCCTGTCACGATCCGTTCGCGGTCGCTCGCCGCCGTCAGGATGGCCCCGTCATGAACCACAACGCGCCGAGGTTCGGCGTTTCCTGTTACAAATAACAGCGCTTCGTCGCCGAGCACGAACACGGCGCCGGATTTAAGAAAATAAGCGCCGACCACCGGCGCTCCCGCCGCAATGTGCCTTGTGCGATCCGCAACGGACGGAGTGTCAGTGGTAGCCATGGACAGCGCCTTAGCCGATGCGATGTGTTTCGACTGGTCATCGCCGCGTTTGTGCCGGCCATCCGCATCGTGCGCCCCCTCCCTGCTCTCCCGCTTGCGGGGGAGGGAGATGGATGCCAGACGCAAGACCGGGTCATGACTGCTCAGAGCTGACCGGCGTCATGGTCATGCCGCGCATTCCTCGAAACCCTTGCGGATCATGCTCTCCGGCAATGCGCGGCCGATGAAAATGATCCGGCTCTCGCGCTTCTCGCTCTCGCGCCAGTCGCGCTGATGGTCGCCGTCCAGCATCATATGCACGCCCTGGAAGGCGAAGCGCCTGGGGTCGTCCTTGAATGCGAGAATCCCCTTGGTGCGGAGAATGTTTTGACCCTCCTGAGCCACCAGATTCTGAATCCAGGGGAAGAATTTTTCCGGGTCGAGCGCACGGTCAGTCCTGAGCGACAGCGACTGCATGTCCTCATCGTGATAGTGCCTGAGCCCGCGATGACTATGGTTGTGGCCGTCCGCATGATCGCGGTGGTGATGATGGTCGTGACTGTCGCCCGCTTCAAGGAATTGCGGCTCGACCTCGAGAATGCGGTCGAGGTCAAAGGCATTGCGGTGCAGCACCTCGGCGAGCGGCACGGCGCAGCGCTGCGTCAGGTGGAGCGTCGCATAGGGATTGATGGCGCGGATGCGCGCTTCGATCTCCCGCAAATCTGCATCGCCGACCAGGTCCGTCTTATTGAGCAGGATCACATCAGCGAAGGCGATCTGATTCTTGGCCTCCGGGGCATCGCGCAGCCGGTCCCTGAGCCACTTGGCGTCCGCTACCGTGACGACAGCGTCGAGCTTCGCCTTGCGGCCGATCTCCTGGTCCACGAAGAAGGTTTGGGCGACCGGCGCCGGGTCGGCAAGCCCCGTGGTCTCCACGATGATGGCGTCGAATTTGCCTTTGCGCCGCATCAGGCCTCCGATGATGCGAATGAGATCGCCCCGCACCGTGCAGCAGATGCAGCCGTTGTTCATCTCAAAGATTTCCTCGTCGGCGCCCACGACCAGGTCGCTGTCGATGCCGATCTCGCCGAACTCATTGATGATGACAGCGTATTTCCGGCCATGCGGCTCCGACAAAATGCGGTTGAGCAGCGTGGTCTTGCCGGCCCCGAGGTAGCCGGTCAGCACCGTAACGGGGACTTTGTCAGAGGTGATCGGGTCGGCCATCCAAGCCTCCAAAGTTCAGCGCTGATATAGAGATCGTTTGTGGCACAAAAATCGTCCGCGAGCTTCGCCTCAGTTTGGTGAGGACAGAGGAGCATGGCGCAGCGAAACTGATACAATCCTTCACCGCCCCACAGGCTTGACACGCATGTCCGTGTTTTGCCGGTCGACGGAATGACGCGCCTCAGGCCGCAGCCTTGGCCTGTAGCTGCCCGGCTTCTCCAGGATCGTACGCAGGCGGGACAATTCATCGCCTACCGGACCGGCGCGCGCGGCAAATCGATCTCGCATCACCCGCGCGGCGTTGGGAAACCCTTCCAGGACCTTGCGGAACAGACTGCGGGAAATCCGCATCACCGTGGTCGGTTCGTGCGCGATCGCGGTCGCGGAGCAAACGGTTTCGGTGACGAGGGCAAGCTCCCCGATGAGCGCGCCAGGACCGAACGTGACGCTTGGACCAGACCATCTGGGATCGTCCGGGGTGAGCTTTAGCGAGCCTTCCTGAACGACGTAGCCCGCGTCGGTCGTTTCTCCGGCCCGGAAGAGGATTTCGCCTTCGGCAAGATGCTGCGACTCCGAACCGATGGCGACGATCTGCAAGGCCGAGAATCCGAGCTTCGCGAAGGTCGGAACGCGCGACAAAATAGCGATGTCGTCTTCGATCGTCACAGCCGCACCGCGCGACCCGTCTCAAGGAATCAGCTTGTAGCCGCCGGGTTCCGTGACCAAGATCTCAGGCATTGCCGCATCCTTCTCGATCTTCTGGCGCAGCCGATAGATATGCGTCTCCAGCGTGTGCGTGGTTACCCCGGAATTATAGCCCCAAACCTCCTGCAGCAGGACTTCGCGTGAGATCGACTTTTGGCCGGCGCGGTAAAGGAACCTCAGGATGGCGGTCTCTTTTTCGGTAAGTCTGACCTTGTTGCCCTTGCTGCCCGTCAACAGCTTCGAGCTTGGTTGGAACGAATAAGGTCCGATGGCGAAGACGGCGTCCTCGCTTGCCTCGTGCTGCCTGAGCTGGGCGCGGATTCTCGCCAGCAGCACGGCGAATCGGAACGGCTTTGCAACGTAGTCGTTCGCGCCGGCTTCTAGACCCAGGATCGTATCGGAATCGGTATCGTGACCGGTCAGCATGATGATCGGCGCCTTAAAGGAGTTCTTCCGTAAGATGCGCACCGCTTCACGGCCGTCGATGTCCGGCAGGCCGACATCCATGATGACGAGGTCAATCTGCCCGCTTTTGGCGGCTTGCACGCCTTTGGCCCCGGTATCGGCCGAAATGGCTTCAAACTCGTCGTGGAGCGACAATTGCTCGACGAGCGCCTCGCGCAGCTCGTAGTCGTCGTCCACAATCAGGATTCTACGCGCAGTCGCCATGGAAAGCCCCGCGGATCGGTCTTGGATGCCACGTTATCCAAGCAAGTAGAGCAGTCGGCGAGCAGAGCGCAAGCACAACCCGCGCATACCGCTGGCAATGGCGCAAAATTCGGCCTATTGAGGGCGTATGCATCGGATAACGCTCACAAATTTGTGGTTGCGGACAAGGCCCGGCGATCGCCGGCAAGGATGGTTATCGGCTGGAGGCCGCTACATCAAAGTGGCGCTGGGTCGTTCCGGGATCAAGGCCAACAAGCGCGAAGGAGACGGCGCAACCCCGGCCGGGCGTTATCGGCTGGTGCGCCTGTGGTGGCGCCCCGACCGTTTCCCACGCCCGCGGACGCTGCTGCCGGTGAGGCGCATCGACAGCCTAGATGGATGGTGCGAGGAGCCGTCCGACCGGCGCTATAACCGCGCCATCAGAATTTCGCCGGGCCAGCCCGGTGATCGATTGTGGCGCTCCGATGCCTTATACGACCTGATCATTGAGATCGACCACAACCAGCGGCCCAGGGTTTCGGGCCGCGGGAGCGCAGTATTCATCCACGTCGCCCGGGCGGACTTATCGCCTACGGCCGGCTGCATTTCCTTGCCGATCAGCGCTCTCAGAAAGGTTATAGCGCGCCTTGGACCCAGGACAAGGTTGACAATTCATTGCTGAGCGGCACGGCAACATCCGTGGCCCGGGTTGCGCGCATCCCGGATTTTGCTGCGCTCAGTCCGGACTGAGGGGCGCTGCGCTCGTGCGACTGCCGAAAATTGCGGTTCCCAGCCGCACATGGGTGGCGCCGAACCTTATCGCGGTCGCAAAATCGGCGCTCATGCCCATCGACAGCAATTTCAATCCGTTGCGTGCGGCGATCTTGGCGGTCAGAGCGAAATGAGGCGCCGGCGCCTCGTCAGCCGGCGGGATGCACATGAGGCCTGAAATCTCAAGGTCGTACGACTTACGGCAAGCAGCGATGAAGGCATCAGCATGCTCGGGCAGCACTCCGGCTTTCTGCGGCTCGGCTCCGGTGTTGACCTGCACGAGCAGCAACGGCGCTTGACCCTGCTTCTGGATTTCCTTCGCCAACGCGACACACAAGCTCGGTCGATCAACCGAATGGATCGCGTCGAACAGCGTGAGCGCCTCCCTCGCTTTGTTGGACTGCAGCGCGCCAATGAGATGCAGCTCCAAATCTTGATGCCGTTCGCGAAGCGCCGGCCATTTCGCGCGGGCCTCCTGAACCCGGTTTTCTCCAAAAGCTCTTTGTCCGGCTGCAATGACCAGCTCAACCGCCTCTACGCCATACGTTTTGGAAACCGCCACCAAAGTCACGCTTTGGGAGGGGCGCCCCGCATCCCGGCACGCCGCCTCGATGTCGCGGCGTAAAGCTTGAAGGGCAATAACGGGGTCATGACGGGGCGCAACCACTGCGGATCATCCGATTTCTGATTTCGTTGAAGCGAGTTCCGGTGAGGTTGAAGCGCTGGCGCCTCGTCCGGGCGCCGTGGTCGGGCTTGTCCAGGCCGCCTCGATTGTTTTCTGCGCGTCCACGCTACCCTCCCGCATTGGGCCCGCATTGGGGAGGGCAAGGCGGGGATGGTCGCCGCGAGAGGCCCGGCCACGGCGCCTTCGAGCCATTCAACACGCCGGAAATCCGCTCCACATTCATCGTTGCCGGCACGTGGTTGACCTGTCCGTCGCAATCATGTCCTAGTCCGACTATGTTTCAACGGCCGGACCATCATGACCATTGACCGATACAACGCCCGCGCGGCTGAAATCCGTTGGCAGCAGGCGTGGGACACGCAGAGGGTGTTTGTCACCCGCAACGAGGACCCGCGTCCCAAGTATTACGTACTTGAGATGTTCCCGTACCCGTCCGGGCGCATCCATATGGGCCATGTGCGCAACTATACGATGGGCGATGTGGTCGCCCGGTACAAGCGGGCGCGCGGCTTCAATGTGCTGCATCCGATGGGGTGGGACGCATTCGGTCTGCCGGCCGAGAATGCTGCTGTCGCCAACAAGGTGCATCCGCGAACCTGGACCTATGAGAACATCGCCACCATGAAGGCGCAGCTCAAATCCATGGGGCTGTCGCTCGATTGGAGCCGGGAAATCGCCACCTGCGATCCGAAATACTATAAGCACCAGCAGAAAATGTTCCTCGACTTTCTGGCCGCCGGACTGGTCGAGCGCAAGCAATCCAAGGTGAATTGGGATCCGGTCGATCAGACCGTGCTCGCCAACGAACAGGTCATTGAGGGACGAGGATGGCGCTCCGGGGCGCCCGTCGAACAGCGTGAACTGACCCAGTGGTTCTTCAAGATCACGAAATTTTCCGAGGACCTCCTGACCGCGCTCGACCGGCTCGACCGCTGGCCTGAAAAGGTCCGCGTGATGCAGCGTAACTGGATCGGACGGTCCGAGGGCCTCCATATCCGCTTCGCACTCGACCCCGCCACGACGCCCGATGGCGAAACCGAGCTGGAGATTTTCACGACCCGCCCGGACACCATTTTCGGGGTGAAATTCATGGCGCTGTCGCCGGATCACCCATTGGCGCTGTCTGCCGCCGCCAGGAACCCGGCGCTCGCAACCTTCATCGCCGAATGCAAGCGTACCGGCACCGCCCAGGAACTGATCGAGAAGGCCGAGAAGCTCGGCTTTGACACCGGGATCAGGGCGGTCCACCCCTTCGATCCGGCCTGGAAGCTGCCGGTCTTCGTCGCCAATTTCATTTTGATGGAATACGGCACCGGCGCCATTTACGGCACGCCCGCCCACGACCAGCGCGACCTTGATTTTTCCAACAAGTACGGCCTTGGCAACACCCCGGTGGTGTGCCCCGAAGGGCAGGATCCGCAGACCTTCGTCATCACCGATATTGCTTATGATGGCGCGGGGCGGATGATCAATTCGCGCTTTCTCGACGGACTCTCGATCGCCGATGCGAAAGAGGAGGTCGCGAAGCGGCTGGAGCGCGAAGTGCGCGGCAATCATCCCGTGGCTCAGCGGCAGGTCAATTACCGCCTGCGCGATTGGGGAATATCGCGCCAGCGCTATTGGGGCTGCCCGATACCGGTCCTGTATTGCGCTTCATGCGGAGTCGTACCGGCGCCGGAGGCTGATTTGCCGGTGACGTTGCCTGACGATGTGGAGTTCGATCGCCCCGGCAACCCGCTCGATCGTCATCCGACCTGGAAGCATGTCGACTGTCCGCGCTGCGGCGGCAAGGCCACCCGGGAAACCGATACGATGGACACGTTCGTCGATTCGTCGTGGTATTTCGCACGCTTTACGGATCCGTGGATTGAGTCGCAGCCGACCGACCGGATGGCCGTCGATGCGTGGCTGCCGGTCGACCAATATATCGGCGGCATCGAGCATGCGATTCTCCACCTGCTCTACAGCCGCTTCTTCGCGCGCGCCATGCACGCCACCGGTCATGCCGGAGTTGATGAACCGTTCTCGGGCCTGTTCACCCAGGGCATGGTGGTGCACGAAACCTACCGCACCTCAAGCGGCGCTTTCGCGGCGCCTGCCGAAGTGAAAATCGAGGGGGCTGGCGATGCGCGTCGAGCGACCCTCGTTGAGACCGGAGAGCCTGTTGAGATCGGCCCGATCGAGAAGATGTCGAAATCGAAGCGCAATACGGTCGATCCGGACGACATCATCGGCGCATTCGGGGCCGATACGGCGCGCTGGTTCATGCTTTCCGATTCGCCGCCCGAACGCGATGTGATCTGGACCGAAGAGGGCGTTCAGGGCGCGTGGCGTTTTGTTCAAAGGCTCTGGCGCATCGTCAATGACGCGGCTCAGTTTTCAGAAAACGCGCCGACAGCGCGACCGCACGCGTTTTCTGAAGCGGCCCTTGAGGTCCGCAAAACTGCCCACCGGGCGCTCGCAAAGGTTTCTGAGGACATCGAAAGACTGCGTTTCAACGTATGCGTAGCCCACATTTATGAATTCGCCAGGTCGCTGCAGGCGGTTGTGACAGATTCCCCAAAACCGGTCGCACCGGACCTCAAATTTGCCGTACGGGAGGCGGCAGAAATCCTCGTGCAGCTCTTCCACCCCATGATGCCGCACTTGGCCGAGGAGTGCTGGGCCGCGCTGGGTCACAAGACCTTGCTGGCCAATCAGGGCTGGCCGGCGCTTGAGAGCGATCTGCTTGTGGAGGACACCATTACGCTGCCGGTGCAAGTGAACGGCAGGAAGCGCGCAGACGTGACCGTTGCGCGCGACGCTCGAAACGTCGATATTGAGGCCTCCGTCCTGGCCCTCGAGGCCATCAAGCGGGCGCTGGACGGAAAACCGCCGAGGAAAGTGATTATTGTTCCGCAAAGGATCGTCAATGTCGTGGCTTGAACAAGCTCGGAGGCGTCGCCTCGCCGGCAGGCTCGCTTGCATCGCTTTTCTTGGCGGCCTGGCGGCCGGTTGTTTCCAGCCGCTTTACGGCAACGTTTCGCTGACGAATTCGCCGCCCGTCGCTCCGGCGCTGGCCGCGGTCGACGTTTCCCAAATCGCTGCGCCGAGCGGCTCGCCGGAAGCGCGGGTCGCTGTTGAGACGAGAAATCAGCTCATATTCGACCTCACTGGCGGCGCTCAACCGCCGCCCCCCACCCATCGGCTCGCGATCAGGATGTCCTCGAACCGCCTTTCAGTCATCGTGGATATCACCAGCGGCCGGCCGGATGTCGAGGATTATGGCCTCAACGTCAGCTACACGCTGACCGAGATCAAGACCGGCAAGCCCGTGGTGACGGGCAGCACTTTTGCCCGTGTGTCGTACGACATTCCCGGGCAGGCTCAGCGGTTTGCCCGCGCGCGGGCGCTGCGTGACGCTGAAGATCGCGCCGCCAAACTGATTGCCGACAATATCAGAGCGCGACTCGCTTCTTATTTTGTCGCCGGGACCTGAGCGCGTGACAAAAAATTCGGCCCTCGTCCCGAGGACCGCGCACCGAAATCGGGCTTGCCCGACTTCGGCGACCTAAAGCGCCGAAATCGGCAACAGCGGATTTCAGCACGCGCGTCGTGAGCTTGTCGAGGGACGGCCGGCCAAGCGGCCGCCTCCTCAGGATGAGGTTTTCACACGCTCTAACCGACTGAGTCACAAGCCATGGTCGCGTTCAAGGCCGCCGAAGTCGAAAGCTTCGTAGCGCGGCCTGATCCCGATAAGCCCATCGTCTTGGTTTTTGGACCCGACACAGGTTTGGTGCACGAGCGTGCAGCCGCACTTGTTCGCGCGTCCGTCAATGATGTGAGCGACCCATTCGGGCTTGCTCTCCTGGACGGAGACAAGCTCGCGGAAACGCCCGAAAGGCTGGTCGAGGAAGCCCACACGATTCCGTTGCTCGGCGGCCGGCGGGCCGTCCTGGTCAAGGCCGGCGCCCGGAATTTCACCGCCGCGGTAGAGCGCCTCATCAATGCGCCGCCGCGGGCCGATTGCCGGATCGTCATCGAAGCGGGCGATCTGAGGCGGGGCGCGCCGTTGCGCACGATGTGTGAGCGCGCCCCCATTGCGGCGGCGTTGCCGTGCTATGCGGATTCCGCGCGCGACCTCGCTCGGCTCATCGATGAAGAGATGCGCCGCGCCGGAATGACGATAACGCCCAGCGCCCGCGCGTTGCTGGTGTCGCTGATCGGCGGCGATCGCTGCGCCTCTCGTTCGGAGATCGAAAAGCTCACGCTCTATGCTCTGAACAAGAGGAGCATCGATGTGCCGGATGTGATGGCAGTGGCGGCCGACGCCACCCTTCCGGCTGTGGATAGCCTGATCGATGCGGCGTTCGCCGGATGGGCGAACGACATCGAGATCAATTTCGGGAAAGTCAAATCGAGCGGCGTTTCGGCTAGCACCATTGCTGCAGCCTGTATTCGACAGGCAGCCGCGCTGCACATGTTCCGCCTCGCAATGGAATCCGGAACGCCGGTCGATGACCTCCTCAGGCGCGCGACCCCGGCGATACATTTCAGCCGCGTTAAAGCCGTGAGGACGGCATTGGAGCTTTGGACCTCGAACCGTCTTGAGCGCGTGATCGGACAACTCGGCGACACCTCGCTCGAGGTCCGCAAGAGCGCAAAGCTCGCCCATCTGATTGCGCAGCGCGCATTGATTTCAATTGTGATGGCGGCGCGGCGGAAGGAGTAATGACCGTCCACAGGGCGTGTAGAGCAATGTCGGCCCCCATCCTGAGGAGGCCGCGCTTTGAGCGCGGCCGTCTCGAAGGATGGCCACGGGCGAGGCCGGGCAAGCAGCCATTGCAGCACGCTCGCCGGATGGGTTGAGGCAGCGAAAACCCGCCATCAGCCTTTGCGCACCCTACGGCGCGCGCTCGAGCCTTCGCACAATATCGCGGAGTTGATCGAGGTTGCGGTATTTGATGTGGACGGCTCCGCCGTCGCCGCGATGATCGACTGTGACGGCGAGGCCGAGCGCATCGGACACGCGCTTTTCGATTGCGATCGTGTCGGCTTCCTTCCGGCGCGGCTGGCGCGGCTGCGTCTTTCCGGGGCTGCTACGGGCCAGCGCCTCCACCTGGCGCACATTCAGCCCGCGCTCGATGATTTGCCGCGCGAGGCGCTCGGGTTCCGGATGTCCGATCAGCGCCCTGGCATGGCCGGCGGAAACCTGGCCGGCGCGAATGGCGGACTTGACGAACTCGGGGAGCTTCAGCAGGCGCAACGTGTTGGCCACGTGGCTCCGGCTCTTGCCGACGACTTTCGCAATTTCGTCCTGATGGTATTTGAATTCATCGATCAGCGCTTGATAGCCGGCGGCTTCTTCGAGTGCATTGAGGTCCTCGCGCTGCACGTTTTCCACGATCGCGAGCTCCAGCGCCTCGGCGTCGCTGACGTCGAGAACAACCACCGGAACATCATGCAAGCCGGCGCGCTGGGCCGCCTGCCAGCGCCGCTCGCCGGCGATGATTTCGTAAGCATCGCTGGCGCCGCGCACCGGTCGAACCGCAATCGGCTGAATCATGCCGCGTTCTTTGATTGAGCTTGCCAGCTCGTCGAGCTGAGCGGCAGGAAATTCGCGGCGCGGATTGCGCGGATTGGGACGAAGAAACTCGATTGGCACACGGCGCTGGCTGCGCACGCGCTCCGAGGCGGAAGCGTTCGGAGCGGCGTTGGTTTCGGCGCCCATGTCGCCGATCAGGGATGCCAAACCCCGCCCCAGCCGCGACCGCGTCGATTCTTCCGCCATGGCGGATGCTCCTGCGAAATCGTTCACGCCGTTTGTCTCATCCTGACAGGGGCGACAATCGCCGCGGTTCCCACGGGGTCATGGCAAGGCTTCGTGTGCGTTGTCCCGGCCATCCTGATAATCCTGGCGCTGTGCGATCCTGATCGAGATCGCCGGGAAAGGCATGGACGAGGCCGGCGACGACCCCACGAGGTTTTTGCCCTGTTGCAACTCACCGCCTCCAATTGCTGCCCTCGCTACCCTCCCCCACAAGCGGGGGAGGGGTTAATCAGCTCGGTGCCGCGGCCGTCAATTCGCGCTCGCGTTTGATGATCTCGGTGGCGAGACGCAGATAGGCCTCGCTGCCCACGCATTTGAGGTCATAGACCAGCACCGGCTTTCCGTAGGACGGCGCCTCCGATATCCGGACATTGCGCGGGATAATCGTGTCGTAGACCTTCTTGCCCATGAACTCGCGCACGTCTGCCACGACCTGTCCTGAGAGGTTGTTGCGGGCATCAAACATGGTCAGGACGATGCCGTGAATGGTGAGCCCTGGATTGAGGGTCTGCTTGACTTGTTCCACGGTCTTTAAGAGCTGGGATAATCCTTCGAGCGCGAAGAACTCGCACTGCAGCGGCACCAGGATGGCATTCGCGGCCGCCATGGCGTTGACGGTCAGGAGATTGAGCGACGGCGGACAGTCAACCAGGATGTAGCTGAACTGAGCTTCGTCGGAACTGGCTGACGAGAATGCCGTCAGCGCATTACGAAGCCGAAATGCCCGGTCGCGCGAATGCCCGACCTCCAGTTCGAAGCCCGACAGATCGAGTGTGGAAGGCGCAATGGACAGGCGCGGAACCGAAGTCGGCATCACAGCCGACGGGAGCGGCGTCTCGCCAACCAGGACGTCGTAGGTCGAGAAGCGCCGGCTGGCGCGATCAATGCCGAGCCCAGTCGACGCGTTGCCTTGCGGATCAAGGTCGACGATTAGGACTTTTTCCCCAACAGCGGCGAGCGCAGTGCCGAGATTGATCGCCGTGGTGGTCTTGCCGACGCCCCCTTTCTGGTTAGCAATCGCCAAAACACGCGGCCCACGGCGAACCTCAGGCGAAGGTGCGCCGGAAGCAACGATCACTGATTCGGACATAATCGCCAGCCTCCTCTGTGGCCTGGGCCGCTCCGCTAGGATCTCGCCCGATTCGCATGCGGGTGGGAGGCGCGCCTCGCCAGCCCGCGTAAGATCAAGATACGCCCGGTTTCACTTGTCTTGCTCGGGACAATGTCAGCCTCAATATTCCAAATTTTAGTAGCCTCGGTCAATTCGCGGTCTAAATCTTGTCCTTTTGGCAAGAGGGCTTTTGCACCCCTTTTTACAAAGGGCGCAATCAGCTCGAACAGTTCCGGGAGCGGCGCCAAGGCGCGGGCCGTCACATAGTCTATTGGGCCCGGAAGGGCAGAGGCCATGGTCTCGATGCGTGCGGCGTGCACAATTGCCGGAACCTTCGTCTCGCGAACCGCCTCCCGCAGGAAGGCCGCTTTCCTCATATTGCTTTCAACGAGATGGACGTATGTACCGGGAACATCCGCGAGCGCACATGCGATCACGAGACCTGGAAACCCGCCTCCGGATCCAAGGTCGAGCCAGCCCCCCTTCCCCGCCACTTCGGTCTTGTGCTTGCCGGGCGGAGGAGGGGCTGGGTCGGCCCACTGGAGAAGCTGCAATGAGTCCGCCACATGGCGGGTCCAGAGCGACGAGATTGTGGCACGCGATATGAGATTTGTTTTCGACTGCCAGGCGAAGAGCAGCTCAACAAACCTGTCCAGGCGCGCGACGGTTTCACGTGAAACATCGAACATCGCCAGGGCTTGTGCGCGGTCTCCACTGAGGTCGGGTGCTGTCTCCTTAGGGCTCATCACCAGCGAGTCCACAACGGGAAAGGCGAGGCAGTTCCCACTTCGTCATGGCCGGGCTTGCCGTCTCTCGTCCCGGCGATCCCTTACCGGCGCATAATCTTCGCGATTGAGATCACCGCAGAAGCCTGACGATGGCAGCGTGACTCCGGCGCTCACCCGTATTCATCTCCCGGAAGCTGCTCTCGGAAGGCGGCCCCGTCGGACGAAGGCCGCCAGCAACACCAAGGCCGCCGGTGTCATCCCGTCGAGGCGGCTTGCCTGGCCAATCGTGCGCGGTCGCGCTGCTGAAAGCTTTTGCCGCACTTCATTGGAAAGGCCGGGCACAAGCGCATAGTCGATCGCAGCGGGGATCTCGAAGGCCTCGTCGCGCTTAAATGACGCTACCTCGGCCGCCTGCCGGTCCAGGTAAACCGCATATTTTGCGTCTATCTCAAGCTGAACGGCGACCGCCGACGAAAGGTGAAGAAGCTCCGGCCAGATTCGCGCAACCTCAGCAAGGCCCACATCCGGATACGATAGAAGCTCAAACGCCGTTCTTCGTTGTCCATCCCGGTTCAGCGTGAACCCGAAGCGTTCCGCCTCGCCTGGCGTCACTGTCAGACTCTTCGCCTTGTCCCGCGCCGCCGTAAGGGCGGCCATCTTGGCACGGTGCAATTCTCGCCGGGTCTGGCCGACACAACCAATCGCTATCCCAAGCTCCGTCAGGCGCTGATCCGCATTATCGGCTCGCAAGGACAGGCGAAACTCTGCACGCGACGTGAACATGCGATAGGGCTCGGTGACGCCCCGAGTGACGAGGTCATCAATCATCACTCCCAGATAGGATTGAGACCGATCAAACAGGACCGCGGCCGAGCCGCTGGCGCTTGCCGCGGCGTTGATGCCGGCGACCAACCCTTGCCCGGCAGCTTCTTCGTAGCCGGTCGTGCCGTTGATCTGACCAGCAAGGAAAAGGCCGCGAAGGCGCTTCGTTTCCAAGGTGGGGTGCAGTTCCCGCGGGTCGACGTGATCGTATTCTATGGCATAGCCCGGTCGCGTGATTCTGGCGCGCTCCAGTCCTGGAATGGTTGCGACGAAGGCCTGCTGGATCTCGGCAGGCAGCGACGTAGAGATGCCGTTGGGATAGACGATCGGGTCGTCGAGGCCCTCGGGCTCCAGAAATATCTGGTGTCCATCGCGCTCCCCGAACCGTACGATCTTGTCCTCGATAGAGGGACAATAGCGCGGGCCACGACTTTGGATTTGCCCTGAATACATCGGCGAACGGTGCACGTTGGCACGGATAATCGCGTGCGTGGCTGCGGTCGTGCGGGTGATGCCGCATTCGATTTGCGGATTCTCGATGCGGTCCGTCAGGGCCGAAAAAGGTTCGGGAGGGTCATCCCCCGGCTGCATTTCGAGCTGCGCCCAGTCGACCGTCCGGCCGTCGAGCCTGGGCGGCGTGCCGGTTTTGAGCCTTCCCAGCTTGAAGCCGATGCGCTCCAGTGTCTTGGAAAGGCCAGCCGCCGGCGCCTCCCCGACCCGACCCGCGGGCGTCGTCTGATCGCCGATGTGGATAAGCCCGCGAAGGAAGGTTCCGGTGGTCAGAATGACGGCTTGGCCCGCATAAGCCCGGCCGTCGGTGAGCGTTACGCCCGTAACCCTCCCCTCCTCCACTGAAAGATCCTCGGCCTCACCGAGTATGACCGTCAGATTGGCATGGCGTCGAATCGCCTGCTGCATCGCCGCTGCATAAAGACGTCGGTCAGCCTGTGCCCGGGGTCCGCGCACCGCCGGTCCCTTGCGGCGATTAAGCACGCGAAACTGGATCCCGCCGAGATCGGCGATCCGGCCCATCAGGCCGTCGAGAGCATCGATTTCCCGGACCAGATGTCCCTTTCCGAGGCCCCCGATGGCCGGATTGCACGACATTGCCCCGACCGTGTCAAACCGATGCGTGACCAACGCCGTGTTCGCTCCCATACGGGCCGCCGCCGAAGCAGCCTCGCAGCCGGCGTGGCCGCCGCCAATCACTATGACGTCATACCGCATATCTGCGCCGCCAGCGTCCCTTCGCGTGATCGATCCTTATAGAAGCCGCCTGCCCTTGTCGTCAAAATGCGATGGCCAAACCGAATTGAGATGGATGAAGCTGCCTCCTGACCTGCCCCGTCCTGGACCTCAGGCTTTTCCGCGCACCAATCGCTGCCCCGCTTGCGGGGGAGGGTCAGGGAGGGGCTTGTGAGGCAAGTCCGCACCCGTGAGGCGGCCCCTCGCTACCGTTCCCGGCAAGCGGGGAGAGGACTGCAATTGGCGCAGTTATTCTTCATCGGCTCCTCAATTAAGGACATCGCGACCATCCGCCCATTTTTCGCGTGTTTCACGTGAAACAGCTGCTCATTTCCCGATACAAAAATCCCGGAAAATCACGTCAAGGACATCCTCCACATCTACCCGCCCTACCAGTCGTCCCAGCGCGCGGGCGGCAAGGCGAAGCTCCTCTGCGATAATATCCTCGCGTCCCGCGACGCCTTCCTGACAGGCTCGTCGCAGCGCGTCCGCACACTCCACTAATGCGCCCCGGTGCCTTTCTCGCGTGACGAGCCCCAATTCCGTGCCCACCGAAAAGAAGCGCTTCGCAAAGTCTGCAAGCCCGTCCTCGAGGTCATCAAATGACGCCCCGGTCAGCGCCGAGATGCGGAAGCATTTCAAACCTGCACTCGCCTCTGCGCTTCGTTCTGAAGCGTCCTCGGGGCATTTGCGTCCAACAAGGTCGCTCTTGTTCGACAGCAACCATATTGGCGGGGCGCCCGGCTTCGTCAGTTCCGATGGCAGTGGCGCCGGATCCCCAACCGTCGCGTCAGTTACCCAGAGCACCAGATCCGCCGCGCCGGCCCGTGCACGCGCGCGGCGGACCCCCTCTTCTTCGACCGGATCGGTCGTGTCGCGCACCCCTGCGGTATCGAGGACGGTGACCGGAAAACCCGCAAGATCGAGATGAACTTCGATTATATCCCGCGTCGTGCCCGCATACGGAGACACAATGGCGGCTGGCCGCTTCGCCAAGCGGTTCACGATGCTCGACTTGCCCGCGTTTACCGGACCCGCAACCGCAACTGTCAGCCCCTCCCTCAATTGCTCGCCTCGACGGGAGTCCGCCAAAAGACCCCGAATCTCCCGGTCAAGGTCTGCCGCCGTCGCCAACGCCGGCTCAATCAACCTCTCGGAGACGACATCTTCTTCGGGGAAATCGATCGAAGCCTCGACCAGAGCCAGCGCTTCCGTCAATCGCCGGCGCCAGAGCTCGGCGCGATCACCCAACATTCCTTTGAGCTGCCGAAAAGCCTGGCGGCGCTGCGCTTCCGTCTCGGCGGCGATCAGATCCGCCAGGCCCTCCACTCTGGTGAGGTCGAGCTTTCCGTTCTCGAAAGCCCGTCGGGTAAACTCGCCAGGCCCCGCCGGGCGAAGTCCTTCGATTTCGCCCAACGCTGAAAGCACCGCCGCGATGACCGCATAGCCTCCATGAACCTGGAATTCGGCCGTGTCCTCGCCCGTCTCGCTGCGCGGTCCTGGAAACCACAGCACCACGGCATCATCGATCGCTTCAATTGCTGACCCGGCGGCAAGGTCAGTCCTGTCGCCGCTTCGACCTTTGAGCCTCACCAGCGTTGCCTGCCGCGGCTGCGGCAGCCGACCGGCCAGCGCCAGAACGGCATCCCTCGCCCGCGGACCGCTGACCCGCACAACCGCAATGGCCGCCGGCGGCCGACCGGATGACAGTGCAAAGATGGTATTACGCTCGCTCGACATCATTGATTTTTGAGTTTTCAGCTTGCCATGTGCGGTCAGTTGCTATCTGGGATGTTTCTGCGAAATGCAAATGCGTTTGCCCAACAGCGTAGCTCCCAGCGTCCCGCGCCGCAGCGCTCGAGCCGCCGCAGCTTCAGCTAATCCGCCCTTCCCTATCAGGGCTGGGGAAGTTGCCCGGCGCGGACTATGTTTGCACATAGCGCAAAAGCCGCCGGCATCTCAGTCGGCCAATTCTTAAGCTTGACTGAAAGCTTGGTTGAAACCCATGACCGCCACCACTTCTCATCGGCATGAAAACCGTCTCGCCCGCGAGACGAGTCCCTATCTGTTGCAGCACAAGACAAACCCGGTCGACTGGTGGCCTTGGGGTCCTGACGCGCTCCGCGAGGCGAAGCGGACCAACAAGCCGATCCTGCTGTCGATAGGCTACGCGGCCTGCCACTGGTGTCATGTCATGGCTCATGAGAGTTTCGAAGACGAGCAGGTGGCCGCCGTCATGAACGAGCTGTTCGTCAACATCAAAGTCGACCGCGAGGAGCGCCCCGACATCGACCAGATCTACATGTCCGCTCTCCACCATCTGGGCGGGCGCGGCGGCTGGCCGTTAACCATGTTTCTCACCAGTGACGGCGAGCCGGTCTGGGGCGGCACTTACTTCCCCAAGACGGCGCGTTACGGCCGACCAGGCTTCGTCGATGTGCTGCGAGAGGTCGCCCGCCTCTTCCGCGATGAGCCCCAGCGCATCGAACATAACCGTGCGGCCTTGATGGCCGCATTAGGCGCGAAGTCGCGGCCGAGCGGTCATATTGCCGTCGGCGCCGCCGAATTGGACTCAGCGGCAGCCGCCATCGCCCGGGCATTCGATCACACCAACGGCGGACTCGGCGGGGCGCCGAAATTTCCGCAATGCTCCATGCTGGAGCTGCTGTGGCGCGCAGGCTTGCGCCGGCAGGACGCCAAATTCTTCGACCTGGTCGAACTTACGCTGGAGCACATGTGCGAGGGCGGCATTTATGATCACCTCGGCGGCGGGTTCTCGCGCTATTCGGTCGACGAAAAATGGCTCGTCCCGCATTTCGAGAAAATGCTCTACGACAATGCGCAGCTTCTGGAGCTGCTCGCCCTCGCTTATCGGCGCAGTCGCAAGACCCTGTTCTTGCGGCGCGCCCAAGAGACCTGCGATTGGCTGGTTCGCGAGATGTCCACTCCGGAAGGTGCATTTTGCGCCTCGCTTGATGCCGACTCCGAGGGCAAGGAAGGCAAATTCTACGTTTGGTCGCGGGCCGAAATCGATGCCATTCTTGGTCCGCAAGACGGCGAATATTTCTCTGAATGTTATGACATTACGCCCGATGGTAATTTCGAAGGAAGAAATATCCCTAACAGACTCAAGCGCTTAAGTCCGCAAGCGGGAGGCCCAGGCGCGTCCGGCCCCGCCCATCAACAGGACGATGAGACACGTCTTGCTGCACTGCGGCAAAATCTTCTCGCCGCCCGTGAGCGGCGCGTCCGCCCTGGCCTCGACAGCAAAGTGCTTGCGGATTGGAACGGACTCATGATTGCGGCTCTGACAAATGCGGGCGCCATGCTCAATCAGCCGGCATGGATTGCCAGAGCGCGAGCAGCATTCGCATTCGTCGAACATCACATGACCAAAGGCGACCGGCTTGGCCATTCCTGGCGGGACGGAAAACTCCTCTACCCCGGCCTTGCCTCCGACCACGCCGCCATGACCAAGGCCGCCCTGGCGCTGCACGAGGCAACCGGCGCGCCAGAGTATCTCCAGCGGGCATGCCAGTGGCAAGAGGCTCTCGACCGTCACTACAGGCGCCAGGATACGGGCGGATACTATTTGACCGCCGACGATGCCGCAGGCCTGATCGTGCGCCCCGACTCGACGATTGACGAAGCGACGCCCAACCCCAACGGAATTGCGGCGCAGAACCTTATTCGCCTCGCCAGCCTGACCGGCGACGAGAATTGGCGCCGGAAAGCCGACGCTCTTTTCGCCGGCTTATTGCCGGCAGCAGCAGAAAGCATGTATCTCCATGCGAGCCTGGCAAACGCCCTCGACCTCAATCTGCGCGCCGTCGAGGTTGTCGCCATCGGGCCAGAAGCCGACCAATTCGCGGCGGTCGCGCTGGAATTACCCTTCCTTGAGCGCATCGTGAGGCGAGCTGCAACGCCGCAGGACCTGCCCCCCAGGCATGCAGGGCGCAACATTACGCTCTCTCAGGGCCAGACCGTGGCCCTCCTCTGCTCGGGACAAAGGTGCTCGCTGCCGATCACCGAGCCCCACCAGCTTATAACTGCCGTTGCAGCCCTCGGCGGCAGCGAGGCGCAGTCGTTGCCGGGCTGACGCAGCGTGTGCCGAATAGGAACCGCGGCTGAATAGCTATCATTGCGGGGTAGTGCGCGACCTTTGCGTTCGCCCGTTGCCCTTTGGATCGCAGATACAAACGGGGCGACCACGAGGCTCGCCCCCAAAGTCGCCCCTGCTATCGGCCGGTACCCTGCCTGCGCGCCCGCCGACCATATAACGTTGGTCAACGCGCCGCTCCGAAGCGTGCCGATGGCTCGGCTGGCCGTGGCATTGCAAAAATCTCAACGCCTCGCCGCGTTAGCGCCTCACCGTGTTCTTGCCGCCGCAAACGGTCCCACTTCGGGTCTCCCCTGCGTATCCGCATATTCGCCGAGCTCCATCTTCGCCCCGCGCGCAATCGCTGCCATCTCATTGCCGGCTTGGAAGCAGGTGAAATCCGGCCGGTCCCTCCACGCCCAGGGACCGCACAGCCTGATGCCGGCCTTGATGGCGGCGTCATGGACGATGTTGATCTCGCGCTCATAGTCCGGGTCGCCCTGCTTGTAGCCGGCGAAATTCCCGAGGTCGCTGCTCGCTGCAAAGATCGCGTGGACGCCCTTGACCTTCGCGATTTCGTCGGCGTTTTTCAGGCCTTCGAGCGTTTCGATCATCAGAATGAGAACGACGTTGTCGTTGATCGTATTGCGATAACCGCCCGGGACGCTGCCCCACATGTTCGGATCGAAAGCATACCCGCCGCCGAGGCTGCGCTTGCCGAGCGGCGGAAAATAGGTCCAGTCTCGCGCCGCGATCGCCTCTTCCACTGTATCCACGGTCGGAACCACGATGACCAGCGCGCCCGCATCGAGGGCATGTTGAATCTGAAACTCGTCCGCGTAGGGGACCCGCGCCCCCGGAACTGCCTTCGCGTGCGGACAGGTCCGCCACGCCTTTCCGGCCTGATCCCAGGTCGTGTTGGCGTGCTGCATCTCGGTCCAGATGAAGTCGTATCCGGCATTCGCCATGGCGCAGTAGGTGCTCGGATCGATGCCGGACGAGACCGTGCCGCCAACCAGTTTGCCCCCGGACATCAGCTTGATCTTGGCCGGGTTCCATATCTTGGTCCCCGGCGGCGGGGTAAAAGCATTGCCGTATTTCCAGGTATTCATATCGAACGGCCCCTGGTTGACCGCGCCGGCGGGGGCCACCTCCCTCGCCTTGCTGTCCACGCCTGCCGGGGCCGCCAACGGGAATTGGCTTTGCTGCGCATACGCGAACACACCGGACAGACCGATCGCAGCACACGCAGCAGAAATTCCAACAAAATGTCTGATCATCGTTTCCTCCGCGTTTTGGAATCTAGCCCGGATTGTCGGGCCGGCCGAAAGCCGGACCCGAAGCAAAATCCGGGATCGCCCTGGTCACGCCCCAACGCCACCCCGCCTTTCGGCTGACGCAAGACCGTGAATGCCGTCAATCCGGCCGGGACAACCTACGATAATGGCTGGTGCCTCAGGAAGGCCGGCGCAATTGCAATGAAATGCAATAAACTTCAGGCCGGCGGTGCGGCCTTCGCTTCAGGCGGGAGTCAGACGAACCTGTCGGGCTTTTCAGAAAACCGCCTCACGTATTCATCGACTCGAAGAACTCGGCGTTGTTTTTGGTGTTTCGCAACTTGTCGAGCAGGAAGTCGATCGCATCCATGGTGCCCATGGGGTTAAGGATACGACGCAGCACGTACATCTTCTTGAGCACGTCAGGAGGCGTGAGCAGCTCTTCCTTACGGGTGCCTGACCGGGTGATGTCGATTGCCGGAAATGTCCGTTTGTCCGCAACCTTCCGGTCTAGAATCAATTCCGAGTTGCCCGTGCCTTTGAACTCCTCGAAGATCACCTCGTCCATGCGGCTGCCCGTGTCTATGAGGGCCGTCGCAATGATGGTCAGCGAGCCGCCCTCCTCGATGTTGCGGGCGGCGCCGAAGAAGCGTTTCGGCCGCTGCAGCGCGTTGGCATCGACGCCGCCGGTCAGCACCTTACCGGAGGACGGCACCACCGTGTTGTAGGCGCGCCCGAGTCGGGTAATCGAATCAAGCAGGATCACGACGTCGCGGCCGTGTTCCACCAGCCGCTTCGCTTTCTCGATCACCATCTCGGCGACCTGAACGTGACGCTGCGCCGGCTCATCGAAGGTCGAGGAAATTACCTCGCCCTTGACGGACCGCTGCATGTCAGTGACCTCTTCAGGCCGCTCATCGATCAGAAGGACGATCAGGTAGCATTCCGGGTGATTGGCGGTGATCGCGTGCGCGATGTTCTGAAGCAGCACCGTCTTACCGGTGCGCGGCGGCGACACGATCAGGGCGCGCTGCCCCTTGCCAATCGGCGCAACGATATCGATGACCCGAGGCGAAAGATCTTTCTTCGTCGGATCGTCGTGTTCCATGCGCAGGCGTTCGTCCGGATAAAGCGGCGTCAAGTTGTCGAAATTGATCTTGTGGCGAGCCTTTTCCGGATCCTCGAAATTTATCGAGTTGACCTTCAGAAGCGCAAAGTAGCGTTCGCCCTCCTTGGGGCTGCGAATTTCGCCCTCTATGGTGTCTCCGGTGCGCAATCCGAACCTGCGGATTTGCGAGGGCGAAACATAAATGTCATCGGGGCCGGGCAGATAATTGGCCTCGGGCGACCGCAAGAAGCCAAAGCCGTCCTGCAGCACCTCGACAACGCCTTCGCCGATGATGTCGATTTCCTTCGAAGCAAGCTGCTTGAGGATTGCAAACATCAACTCCTGCTTGCGCATTGTCGAGGCATTCTCGACACTGTGTTCTTCCGCGAAGCCGAGCAGCTCCACGGGGGATTTCGATTTGAGGTCTTGCAGCTTCATTTCCCGCATGCGGGTGTTCCTGTGCGCGACCGACCAGAAATGTCGATCGACGTTATGACGGGGAGAAATCGCAGATCGTTGCCTGAAGCGCGGCGCCCCGGCCAGATACGGCAGTCCTGGCCAGACTCAGCGGTTGAATCCCTTTACGGGCCGCGATCGACAGTTCAACCTGCCTTTGGTGAGATACGCAAGATGATAGGAAAAGTCCCGACCCGGCGCAAGGGTTCCCCGCGCTCGGCACGCTACTTACCCAATCAAAACGGCTTGATCACCGCCATGATGACGATCCCGACCATCAGCACTGCCGGAACCTCGTTGATGATTCGATAAAACCGCTCGCTGTGCCGGTTTCGGTCGTTGGCGAAATCCACGGTCCACCGCGCCAACATGCCATGCACGCCCGACAAGACCACAACCAGCAGCAGCTTCAGTTGCAGCCAGTGCATTGAAATCCAGCCGCCGTCGTAAACCATCCACAAGCCAAGCGCCCAGCTGACCACCATGGCCGGATTGATGATTCCCCTCAGCAGCCGCCGCTCCATCACCTTGAAAGTTTCGGACTGGCGCGAGCCCTTTTCCGCTCCGCAGTGATAGACGAATAGCCGGGGAAGATAGAGCATTCCGGCCATCCAGGATATCACCGCCATGACGTGCAACGCCTTGAACCACGGATAAAGGCCGGAGGGATGCCAGGCCGCGAGCGCGGCGAACAGTCCTATCACCGCCCCGACCGCGGCGATCAGGCGCATCCATCGTTCTTTGACGGGCTGCATTTCTGCTTCAACGCTCCCAATGGCCTATGAAAGGGACGACCTTCGAACGCGGGCGACCATCCGCTCCACATGCGCAACGGGCGTTTCGGGCAGGATGCCGTGCCCAAGGTTGAAAATGAAGGGCTTCTCGGAGAACGCTTCCAGCACCGCGTCGACTTCCCGATCCAGAGCGGCTCCTCCCGCGAGCAACGCCATCGGATCCAGATTTCCCTGCACGGGACGGCGAGTTTGAATTTCATCGCGGGCGAACTTGCGATTGATCATCCAATCCAGCCCAATCGCATCGAATGCCACGCTTTCTGCGTAGCTCACCAGGGAAGTGCCGGCGCCTCGCGGAAACCCGATGACGCGCGCTCCTGGTACTCTTTGGCGCAGACCAGCAACGATCCTTGCGGCGGGCTTCGTGCACCAACGGTCGAACTCCTGCGGTCCAAGCACCCCGGCCCATGTGTCGAAGAGCTGCACGGCATCCACGCCCGCATCGAACTGCGCCGCGAGATAATCGATCGACGCCCGCACCAAAAGGTCGATCAGCCTCTCGAAGCCCTCCGGGTCATGGTATGCGAAAAAGCGCGCCGGCGCCTGATCTGCCGTGCCGGCGCCAGCCACCATATAGGTGGCCACGGTCCATGGTGCGCCACAAAAGCCGAGCAGCGCCACTTGTGCCGGCAGCTCTGTTCGGACCCTGGCAATTGTTTCGAGCACCGGGGCCAGTAATGTCATGTCGACGTCGGCAGCTAGCTTGTCCACTGCGCCGCGAGACGTGACCACCGGCGCCAGCCGTGGACCTTCGCCCGGTTCGAACGTGAGCTTTTGTCCGAGGGCGTGAGGAACAACCAGAATATCGGAAAACAGGATCGCTGCGTCAAAACCGAAACGCCGTATTGGCTGCAGGGTGACTTCCGCTGCGAGTTCAGGGGTGAAGCACAGGTCGAGAAATGATCCGGCCTTGGCGCGGACTTGACGATACTCCGGCAGATACCGGCCAGCCTGACGCATGAGCCAAATCGGCGTTTCCGCTGCAATTCTGTTGGCGAGCACATCGAGTAAGCCGGAACGCACACACGGAGCGGTCATCCGCGATTGCTCCTCTTCAACCAAACTTGGGATTCTTTTGGCTTTTTTATTTGGCGGTGGATTTGGCTCACGAATCTATCTTCAGGTTCGGTCTTGAGGTTGTCCACAGCATATTGGCTTTCCTGGGCGTCGGCCGGGCTGTTGGTTCTTAATATTTTCTTATGGAAATACAATGCCTTACGACGTGCGAGCTGGTCTAGCCAAGGTTGCGCGCAGTCATTTCAACGGCGCAAGAACAGGCGGGTTTGCGGTCATGCCGAGCTGTGGCCATGTGGATATAGGAGCGGCGCGGAGCCGCTCCGTCTCTTGCGGTTCGGTTAAGGACGTGGCTTTGTCCTTCATAATCCACAGAAGTTCAGCGATCCAGGTCAATGTCGCCGCACGATTCGAGTTTCTTTCATCTCCACCTCATCTCGGACTCCACTGGCGAAACGCTGATTACGGTCGCGCGGGCGGCGTCCGCGCAATACAACAGCGCTTCGCCGGTAGAGCATGTCTATCCGGCGGTGCGCACCAACAAACAGCTTGATCGCGTGCTGACCGAGATCGAAGAGGCGCCGGGTGTCGTTCTTTATACCTTGCTCGATCAGGCGCTGATTACCCGGCTTGAAGACAAGTGCCGCGAACTCGGGCTGCCGTGCCTGTCGATCCTTGGGCCCGTGTTGCGGCTGTTCCAGGCCTATTTGGGAGCGGAATCGACCTACCGGGTCGGCGCTCAGCACATTTTGAATGCAGAATATTTCAAGCGGATCGACGCCCTCAATTACACGATGATGCATGACGACGGGCAGCATATCGATGAGCTCGAGGAGGCGGACGTGGTGCTTCTCGGCGTATCGCGGACGTCGAAAACCCCCACCTCGATCTATCTTGCAAATCGCGGCGTAAAGACCGCAAACGTTCCGTTGGTTCTCGGCGTACCGGTCCCGCCGCAGCTCGAATCAATTCAACATCCGCTCGTCGTCGGACTTTTCGCCACTCCCGAGCGCATTGTGCAAATCCGGGAAAACCGTCTGTTGGGTCTCAAAAGGCGTCTTGACAACGATCAGTACGTCGACCGGCAGGCGGTTGCGGAGGAGATTGCGTTTTCGCGGCGTCTTTGCGCCAGGCACAATTGGCCATTGATCGACGTCACAAGACGGTCCATCGAGGAAACTGCCGCCGCCATCATGGCGCTGCTCACGGAACGGCGACGAATGCGAGTGGAGGCATAATGGCGCTGTGGCAGGACGATCAGCCGCTTGTGCTGGCTTCCCGCAGCTCCTCCCGTCGCGCCATGCTGCAAGCTGCGGGCATTCCGGTCGAAGTCTGTATCCCGGATTTGGATGAACGCGCTGTTGAAGCGGCCGCCGGAGTCCGCCCCCCCGCCGAAGCCGCGGCGCTGCTGGCCCGCGAAAAAGCAAAGGCGGTGGCCCGGCTCAGGCCTCACCGCATCGTCGTCGGCGCGGACCAGACGCTTGCGTTCGAAGACCGACGTTTCGACAAGCCGCACGATCGCGTCGCCGCCCGTAAACAGCTCATGACGCTCGCCGGCAAGACGCATTATCTGCATTCCGCCGTCGCCCTGGCGCGGGACGGAAAGGTCCTGTTTGAAGCGGTCGATACCGCACGTCTGACTTTTCGCCAGTTGTCCGGCTCATTCCTCGATCGCTATCTGGATGCGGCCGGCAGCGCAGTTTTCGACAGCGTCGGGGCATATCAACTTGAGAAGCTCGGCGTTCACCTGTTCGAGCGGATCAATGGAGATCATTTCACTATACTTGGATTGCCTCTGCTTAAGCTTCTCGATTTTCTGAGGCGAAACGGCAGCTTGGCTGCGTAACGCGCCAGGGAGAGACGACGCCGTGGTGGTATTAGGTCTCACCGGGTCTATCGGCATGGGCAAATCCACAACGGCGCGTTTTTTTGCCGAGGCGGGCGTACCCGTTCACGATGCCGATCTGGCGGTGCACCGGCTCTACGCCGGCGAGGCGGCGCCGATTATCGAAGCGGAGTTCCCCGGGGTCAGCGATGCCGCGGGAATTGACCGCGACAAGCTGGCGAAACGCGTTCTCGATGATCCCGCCGCGTTAAGGCGTCTGGAAGGAGTCATCCACCCGCTCGTGAGACGTGAAGAGGCCCGGTTCATTGACGAGGCCGAGCGCGCCGGCGCGCCAGTCGCGGTGCTCGATATCCCGCTCTTGTTTGAAACCGGGTCAGACCGCCGCGTCGACGCGGTCGTGGTGGTGACGGCGCCAGCCGACGTGCAGCGCGACCGCGCCCTCAGGCGCGCCGGCATGACCGAGGAGAAACTCGAGGTCCTGCTCGCCAAGCAGACGCCCGACGCGGAAAAACGTCGCCGCGCCGATTTTATAGTGGATACCTCCAAAGGCTTCGATTTCGCCCGCCAGCAAGTTCATGCCATCCTCAAAGTCGCGTCGACGCTGCCGATTCGGCGCGTTCGATCATAGCGGTCGCGGGCGAGAGAGAAATAATCGATGCGCGAAGTGGTGTTCGATACCGAGACGACAGGCCTTGATCCTTATCAGGGCCACCGGCTGGTCGAGATCGGCTGCGTCGAGCTGGTCAACCGCTTTCCCACCGGTCGGACGTTTCATCGCTACCTGAATCCCGAGCGGGACATGCCGGCCGAGGCATTCGCCATCCATGGCCTTTCGACTGAGTTCCTGAGGCCCCAGCCTGTCTTTGCAAACATTGCCGCAGACCTTCTTGCTTTTATCGGCGATGCCGCCTTGGTCGCGCACAACGCGGCATTCGATCTGGGCTTTCTCAACGCCGAGCTTGAGCGCGTCAACCAGGTGATCATTCCCCGTGATCGCCTGGTCGATACGTTGCTGCTGGCGCGGCGCAAATATCCCGGCAGCCCGAACCGCCTGGACGATCTGTGCGTCCGCTTCGGCATCGATAATAGCCGTCGCACCAAGCATGGCGCGCTGCTCGATGCCGAGTTGCTGGCCGAGGTTTACGTCGAGCTTGTCGATGCCCGGCAGGCCCAGCTCGGATTGGTTGCCATGCCGGCTTCTCCGATTGTGGTGAACAATTTTGCGATTGCCGCCAAGGTCCGTCCGGTTCCCCTGCCGCCGCGAGTGACCGAGGCCGAACGTGCTGCGCACAGCGCCCTGGTGGCGCAACTCGGCGCAAAAGCGATTTGGAATGACTACGCGCATACGAGCGCACAAGGCGCGCTCCAATGAGGTCGAAGCAAAAAATAACGTCGAAGCAACAAACGTCGATGGCCGGACTTGTCCGGCCATGTTTGGGTCAGCACGCGCTCTGACGCACGATTTCTCACGTCATCTTCATCGGGATCGCGCCAAGGAAGTCGCGCTTGCCAATATCGACGCCGCAGTGACGCAGGATCGCGTAGGCGGCGGTAAGATGGAAATAGAAGTTCGGCAACACGAAATGGTTGAGGTAGTCGGCGCCCTTCATGTGCCCTTTGTTGGTCGGGCCGAGCGGAAACGTAATGTCATGGTCAGCAGCCCCGTCGACCTTCTTCAGATCGATTGACTTCAGATAAGCCAGCGTTCTGGCCAGCCGATCCTTCAACTGATCGATTGTCGTTTCATTGTCCTCATGACGCGGCGGCTCCACGCCGGCGAGCCGGGAGATGCCATTCTTGGCCTGATCCGATGCGATCTGCACCTGCCGCACCAGCGGGAACATGTCAGGATACAGCCGGGACTGAAGCAATACCGAGGGGTCGATCTTCTTGGCCGCTGCATATGCGGCGGCCTTGTCGAGAACCCCTGACAAGGCTGACAGACCGATCTCGAAGACCGGGACCGATGACGTTGACATCGAAAACGACATGCGAGGCACCTCGATGGCTTGGTCAGGCTGTAAGCGGGGCAAAGCTCGTGGCAGGTCCTGCTCGGCTCATGCCCGGGCTTGTCGTCCGGCGATCCTATAATTTGGCGCTGCGCCATCCGGATCGCCGGGACGGGCCCGGCGCTGACGCCATGAGTTTTGCCCCTCTTACATCAGACTTGGGTAACCGGTTGCGCGGCCTGCATTTCTGCCAGTTTTCTCTGGTAGAGCCCGACAAAATCGACCGGGTTCAACATCAATGGCGGGAAGCCGCCATTGGAAATGGCGGTCGATATGATCTCCCGCGCAAACGGGAACAGGAGCCGCGGGCACTCGATCATCAGCAGCGGGCCGAGATTTTCTTGCGGGATGTTCATCAGCCGAAACACTCCCGCATAATTAAGGTCGAAGGCGAACAGGACATTGCCGCCCTGTTCGGCCTTTCCTTCGAGCTTCAGCTCGACCTCGAAATCCGTGTTCGATATCTGGCGCGGATTGACATTGATCTGAATGCCGATTTGCGGCTGCTGCTGTTGCATCAGCGATTGCGGCGCATTGGGATTTTCAAACGAAAAGTCCTTGGAATACTGCACCAGCACGCTGAGACTAGGCATGTTCTCGGGTGCTGCGGGGGCTGGACCGTCACCGCCGTTCTTTGTTGTCATGATGTCTCTCCGCCGACTTCCGCAACCCTGCTGAACCGTTCGCGCGTGTGGCTATCACAAGCGGAAAAGCGGAACAAGGTTGCTGCGTTCATCAATTTTCGGCCCTGCCCTCCGATCGTTCCGCAACGGTGGGGCGTCCGGGATGACGGCATTGGCCGGCGCTTCATTTTCTGGGTGGGTCGCCGGACGAGGGTAGTTTCGGGCTGGGCAGGGACTGCCACTCATCGGGTGCGAGATCAACGATTTCGGGCTGGGCCTGGCGCTGGCCTGCCGCAAGCAGGCGCCGGCACCCGGCCAACAACCATCGGCGAGAGAGCGGAAGTAATATCATAATGCCCAGCACGCTCGTCACAAAGCCAGGTATCAGGAGGAGGAGCCCGCCGACACTTGGCGCCATTTCCGGACGCGCCAACGTTGCGGCGGCGACTCCATTGGCTCCGGCCACTCGAAACCGCGCTGCATCGCTGCTAAAATGCCGCAGGACGAGAAGTCCGGCGAAGGACATCAGCAAAATCAGAAAAAGGGCCTTCGCGAAGCCCATCGTGGCCGCGACAAGGATGAACGCCACAATTTCCGCCGCGGGCCACGCTAGTAACGCCATGGCAACCAGCTTGATGAGACGCATCGGTCTGAGTTCCTTCAATCATGTCTCCGGCCTGCGGCTGCGATTTTTGCCCTTCCGCAATGCCGGGACATCGTGTTGGCGTACAGGGCTCGATGGTCTAAAGTTGCATTGCATACAAAAGCCCGGTTGGGCCGGCAAAATTCAGACCTGGAATCACATCACAGATTCCCCAATATAGGCGTATCGGCAGCCAGGGAGAGTAGCAGGAAAAAAATCCAATTTCACGAGCACCCGCACGTGCGGTGCAGCTGCCCAGGAAAGCATGAGACGTGTTCGACACAACCACCATACTCTTACTGGCGGTCGCAGTACTGATATTCCTAAAGCTGCGCAGCGTGCTCGGCCAACGAACCGGCCGCGAGCGGCCGCCCTATGATCCATATTCGGCGCCGGATGCCGTGCGCAAGTCGTCAGCCGAGAAGGTAGTGCCTCTCCCCCAACGCGCAAGCGAGTCCACGAGACCGGCGGAAACGCCCGAGCCGCCGGATCGCTACGCGGGTTTCGCTGCGGCGGGCTCGACGGTGGCGAGAGGGCTCGATGCCATATCCGCGGCCGACAAAAATTTCGATGTGAAGCAGTTCATCGCGGGAGCGAGGGCAGCCTACGAGATGATCGTGACGGCTTACGCCGTGGGCGATCGGCGGTCACTGAAGAACCTGTTGGCGCGCGAGGTCTATGAGGGCTTCGACGCCGTGATTCGCGAGCGGGAGGCGCGAGGCGAGACTGTTGAAACGCGGTTCATATCCATCGACTCGGCGGAGATAACGAACGCGGAGTTGCGTGGCAAAGTGGCGCAGCTCACTCTTCGCTTTGTGTCCCAGTTGGTGTCGGCCACCCGTAACCGCAGCGGCAACGTGATCGATGGCAATCCGGATGTGGTCACCAGTGTCACCGACGTTTGGACTTTCGCCCGGGAGGTGACGTCGCGTGATCCAAACTGGAACCTGATCGCCACCGAGGGCGGCACCTGATCCGCAGTGCGCCATGAGTACGCGGTCATTCGGATTGGTCTTTTTGTTGGCCGTGTTGGCATCGGGCGTGGCTGCAACAGCAGAGGTTGCGGATGCCCGTCCGAGCCGGTCGCAGCCACCTGATGGCGCCGCCGCAACCCTTTCGACCCTGAGGCCAGGCGACAGGGCCAATGCGAGGTCTGCCGCGCGTCAGATGACCGGGCCGCCCGCTTCCGTCGGGACGCGCGCCCGAACAGGCTCGACGCCCGAGCCTCTACGCATCCCGGATGCGGCGCTCGAGCCGACCGGCTGGGGCGACCTCGACGGCTGGAGTAGCGACGATCACGCCAGCGCGTTTGCAACCTTCCAGGCAAGCTGCCGCCCGATTGTACGCTCCAAGCCCGTGGACGACGGCAAACCAGTCCGCGCCGCGTTACTGAAGGTCTGCGCTCGGGCTCTCAAAGCCGGACCTCTCAAGGGCGCCGCGGCGCGGGAGTTCTTCGAGGACAACTTCCTGCCGATTCGCATTCGCAAGCTGGGCGACGCCGCCGGATTCCTCACGGGTTATTACGAGCCAATCGTCGAGGGCTCGCGTTTCCCAACGCGGGAATTCACAGTACCGCTCTACCGGCGGCCGCCCGATCTGGTCGCGGCCGGGGCAACCCAACCAGGAGGGCCGTTTCCCAATACCGGACGCGCATTCCGGCGAACCCCGGAGGGGGATCTCGTCCCTTATTACGATCGCGGCGAAATCGAAGAGGGCGCGCTCGACGGCCAGCACCTGGAAATCTGCTGGCTGCGGAGCGCCACGGATGCGCTGTTCATCCAGATTCAAGGCTCGGCGCGGGTCAAACTGGAAGACGGGACCATGCTGCGCCTCAACTACGATGCGCACAACGGCTACCCCTATACGCCGGTCGGCCGGGTGCTGATTGATCGCAACATCATTCCACGCGAAGAAATGTCGATGCGCCGAATCCGGGAATGGATGCAAGCCAACCCGGACGAGGCCCGGGACGTGCGTCGCCAGAACAGGTCCGTGGTGTTTTTCCGTATCGTCGGACTGAACGACGATGGCGAGCCGCTTGGAGCCCAGGGGATCCGGCTGTCGGCTGGCCGTTCCATCGCGGTGGACAAGGCGTTGCATGTTTACGGCACGCCGTTTTTCATCGCGGCAGACCTTCCGCTCGCGGGCCCGACAGCGAGCACTCCCTTCCGCCGCACCATGATTGCTCAAGACACCGGTTCCGCCATTGTCGGCCCGGCCCGCGCCGATCTTTATTTCGGCGCCGGCGACGAGGCGGCTCAGATCGCGGGACGTATCCGCCAACCGGGCCAGTTTGCTCTTCTTCTCCCGCGTGATCTCGACCCCGTCGCTGCCGGCGCCCATATGCCATTGCCGCCCGTCAAGCCGGCCCCGCCGGTCACCGGCCGGCGGCATCCGCCGGCTCGAACGCCGGGCCGCGACCGCTTGGAGTCGAAATCGGAGCCGATTTCCGTTCGGTTCGAACGCGTACATCCGTTGCGCCGGCTGATCCGATGACCAACGGAAAACCCGCGCCGAAATTGCTGCTCCCGCGGCGTTGCCGCGCGCTGACCCCAGACGAGGAACATTTGTGGTCCCTGGTTGCGCGCACCGTCCGGCCGTTGCGGCATGGCAAGAAACCAATGAGCGACGCGCGGCGCGGTACAGGCGTCCGGCATGGGGCGCGGTCAGCCGCAGACACGGCCGGCGCTGCTGAACCGCGCGTTGCGGCCTCGCCTCGACTCGCCTTGACGGCGCCGGGGCTGAGCCCTGTCTTGCGCAAGGAAAAGCAGAAGCTCGCCAAGGGGCGCACGTCTGTAGATGCGCGTATCGACCTGCACGGCATGACGCAGGCCGAGGCCTATGGGGCCCTGCGGAGGCTCCTCCATCGCTCGCAGGCGAACGGCGCGAAATTCGTGCTGGTGATCACCGGAAAGGGATTGCCGAACGCGTCGCGCCGCGAGCGCGGGGTTTTACGCCGCCACGTGCCCATGTGGCTCGCGCTGCCGGAGTTTCGCCGCTACGTGCTCGGCTTCGATGTCGCCGATGCGGGGCATGGCGGGGAAGGCGCGCTCTACGTTCGTCTGCGCAAGGCGAAGGTGTAGCGACCGCGTCGAAACAGTATTTCAATCGAATCGGGACCCGCTATAGTAAAGCTCTTCGCAGGCAGAACTAAAGGAGCTCGCCATGGCGAAAGGTCAGTTGAGAAGCCCGAAAGAAAAGAAAAAGCCGAAGGCTGAGTGGAACAAGAAAAAGAAGGGGGGGCCGGTTCCGCAGCCTTCCACTGTGGGACAGCTTCAATCCACGGCCACCAAGAAGGCGTGAACCAGCATTGAACCGCGGCGCCGCCGCGCTGGCCGCGCGACCGGCTGGACTTGTGTTCGCCGGTGTTGGGGCATAGCTGCGCGTTGCGAGATTCGTCGCGGTATTCCAAGGTATTCTGTGCCGAGCGACGCGAGTCGTCGGGAGGGGCGATTTTTTTGGCCGCGCGGGAAAGATAAACCAGTGCGGGCGACGTTCAGGCGCAGGCGGGCGCTGACCGGATGGGTCAGAGAATAAACCGGCTCAGGTCGGCGTTCTTGGCGAGGTCGGCGACGCGGCTCCTGACATAATCCCCATCGATTTTCACCACGTCGTTTGCTCGGTCGGGGGCGCCGAACGAGATGTCGTCGAGCACACGCTCCATCACCGTCTGCAGGCGCCGGGCTCCGATGTTCTCGACGGTCGAGTTGACCGAGACCGCTACGTCCGCGATGGCGTCGATGGAGTCATCGGTGAACTCGAGCGTGACGCCCTCGGTTGCGATCAGCGCCACATATTGTTTGATCAGCGAAGCCTCGGGCTCGGTGAGGATGCGTTTCAGGTCATTGCGCGTGAGCGGCTTGAGTTCGACGCGGATCGGCAAGCGGCCTTGCAGCTCCGGCAATAAGTCGGATGGCTTCGAGAGGTGGAACGCGCCTGATGCAATGAACAAAATATGGTCCGTCTTGACCGTGCCGTGCTTGGTCGACACCGTGGTGCCTTCAATCAAAGGGAGCAGATCGCGTTGCACGCCCTCGCGAGACACGTCCCCGCCAATTCGGCCGTCGCGCGCGCAAATCTTGTCAATCTCATCGAGAAACACGATGCCGTTATTCTCGACGGCTTTGATGGCTTCCTGCACGAGCCGGTCCTGGTCGAGCAGCTTGTCGGATTCCTCATTGATCAGGAGTTCGTGGGATTCTTTCACGGTGACCCGGCGCGTCTTGGTCCGGCCGCCGCCGAGCTTGCCGAAGATGTCGCCGATCGAGATAGCGCCCATTTGAGCGCCCGGCAGACCGGGTATTTCGAACAGCGGAAAGCCGGCTGTCCCCGTCTGCAGCTCAATCTCGATCTCTTTGTCGTCGAGTTCGCCAGCGCGCAGCTTCTTGCGGAAGGTCTCCTTCGTGGAGGCGCTGGCGGCCGGGCCGACCAGCGCGTCGACAACGCGATCCTCGGCGGCGACATGCGCCCTGGCCTGCACCTCTTTGCGTTTCTTCTCGCGCGTGAGGCCGATCCCGATTTCGACCAGATCACGAACGATCTGCTCGACATCCCGGCCCACATAGCCCACTTCGGTGAATTTGGTCGCCTCAACCTTGAGAAAAGGCGCGCCTGCGAGCTTAGCCAGCCGGCGTGAGATTTCGGTTTTCCCGACGCCGGTCGGGCCGATCATAAGGATATTCTTCGGCATCACTTCTTCGCGCAGCTTCTCATCGAGCTGCAGCCTGCGCCAGCGGTTGCGCAATGCGATCGCCACGGCACGCTTGGCATCGCCCTGGCCCACGATGTAGCGGTCAAGCTCGGAGACAATCTCGCGCGGGGAAAAATCGGTCATGGTCATCCGCCATCAAGAGCGTTTGCGTGTTCGCGAAGCTCAAACGGTGTTCAATGCTTCGACAGTGACGCTGCGGTTGGTGTAGACGCAGATGTCGGCCGCAATCGCCATCGCCTTTCTCACGATTGATTCCGCGTCCATGTCAGTGTCGAGAAGTGCCCGCGCTGCCGCAAGGGCGTAATTGCCGCCGGAGCCGATCCCCATGACTCCGTTCTCGGGCTCAAGCACGTCGCCCGTGCCGGTCAGCACGAGGGTGACCTGAGCATCTGCGACCAGCATCATGGCCTCAAGGCGGCGGAGATAGCGATCCGTCCGCCAGTCCTTGGCGAGCTCTACGGCCGCGCGCATGAGCTGACCCGGATATTGCTCCAGTTTGCCTTCCAGGCGTTCGAAGAGCGTGAAGGCGTCGGCGGTCGCGCCGGCAAAGCCGCCGATCACGTCGCCCTTTGCCAGGCGGCGGACCTTTTTTGCATTGGCCTTGATGATCGTCTGGCCAACGGAGACTTGACCGTCGGCGCCGATCACCACAGCGCCGCCCTTGCGGACAGTGAGAACGGTGGTTCCGTGCCAAAGATGAGAATTTTGGGGCAGCATGGGCATTGCTCAACGGTTCATCTATGCACTCACGCGCGCCAAGGCAAATCTGGATTGGCGCCTCGACGCGCCTGGATGAGCAGGGGACGCGCCTGGATGAGTAGCCCGGGTTGAGCGTCAGCGAAACCCGAGGAACAGCGTTGCCATCCGGTAGGGCGGCCCGAATTCAGCCTAAGTTTACCGTCGGGCCGGATTATCTCCGGCCTTCCGCCCCAAGGCACACTTCGGCCGGACGGCTCAAGCGGCCGACGGACGTCATCAGATGGACGTCATCAAGTTGCGATGCCAAGTAGCCGGAAGCCGATGCAGCGTCGGCGCTGGTAGCGGGATTCGCCAACCCCTGTTAGAAACGCGCCCGAGAATCTGGCCCGGAGAGACCGCCCATGCGCAAGGCAGCGGTAAAGCGCGCGACCAAGGAAACCGATGTCACGGTTGCAATTGATCTTGACGGGGAGGGAGCTGCGTCAATCTCGACCGGGATCGGCTTTCTCGATCATATGCTTGATCTGCTTGCCCGGCACTCCCGGATCGATATCGCCGTCAAGGCCGTCGGCGACCTGCACATTGACCCTCACCACACTGCCGAAGACGTCGCGATCGCGCTGGGACAGGCCGTGAAGCAGGCACTCGGCGACATGAAAGGCGTCACCCGCTATGCCGATGTGCATGTGCCCATGGACGAGGCGCTGACCCGCGTCGCCATTGACTTGTCCGGGCGCCCCTTCCTGGTGTTTCGGACGGCGTTCCGCTCCGACAGGATCGGAAGCTTTGACACCCAGCTCGTGAACGAATGGTTTCACGCTTTCGCCATGAATGCCGGCATCACGCTTCACGTCGAGACTCTTTACGGAGCGAACGATCATCATATATCGGAGTCCTGCTTCAAGGGGCTTGCACGAGCCTTGCGGGCGGCGGTTGCAATTGATCCGCGAGGGAAGGACCAGGTGCCCTCGACCAAAGGCAGGCTGGGCGGCTGACGGCGCATCGATTGGATCGATGATCCTGTCCGGCGGGGCGCGACCGCTCCCTACCCTCCCTCGCCTCCTTGGGACGACAGCGGGGCAGCCGCACCGCGTTGCGAACGGCCTGCGTTCCGGAGTATGAATAAATCATGCCTGCTTTTGCGATATTGGAACCGCCGCGGCATCAGCACGCGGCGATCGAACATGCGGACCGGTTCATGTTCTTGGCTGACCGGTTCAGCCTCGGCGCTTTTCTGCTCGGTCCTCTGTGGATGATATGGCGGCGCTTGTGGGTTGTCCTGATCGTCTACCTGGTGGGAGTCGGATTGGTCGGATATGGCCTTTGGCGCCTCGGTATTGATTGGACCGGAAGCGCCGTCGTTTTCGGGCTCATCCATCTGTTGCTCGGTCTTGAGGCGACGAGCTTGGTGCGCTGGACGCGCGTCCGGCACGGATGGCGGGAGTGCGGTATTGTGATCGCCGACGATCTCGATCTCGCCGAGCGGCGCTTTTTCGATAACCAGGCGGCGCTCCGCGCCGTCGCCAAGCCCAATCCCACGCCTGCGCCTGGCCAACTTCCCCCCGCTCAGTTTGGGCCATCCCACCCCGATATCATCGGGCTGTTTCCGGAGCCCGGGGGCGGGCGGTGAACGTTGCGATCATCGACTACGGTTCGGGCAATCTGCATTCTGCGGCCAAGGCATTTGAACGGGCAGCGCGCGAGAGCGGCGCGTCGCAGCAGATTTCAGTGACGAGCGATCCCGCGGCAGTGCGCAACGCCGACCGGGTGGTGCTGCCGGGGGTTGGGGCTTTTGCGGATTGCCGGCGCGGGCTTGATGCGGTGCCCGGCATGATTGAAGCCTTGGATGAGGCAGTCTGCCGGAACGGCAGGCCCTTTCTTGGGATTTGCGTCGGCATGCAGCTCATGGCCGACCGCGGCCGGGAATATGCCGTAACCGACGGCATGGGCTGGATCCGAGGGGAAGTGTGCCGCATCAGCCCGAAAGATCGGGACCTCAAAATTCCCCATATGGGCTGGAATACGCTGGAAGCGCGCCGGCCGCATCCTCTCCTTGAAGGCATCCCGTTGGGGCCTGACGGCCTGCACGCCTATTTCGTCCATAGTTACCACCTGCAGGTGGAGGACCCGGCCGATCTGATCGCGGATTGCGACTATGGTGGGCTTGTGACCGCCATGGTTGGGCGTGACAACTATGCCGGTACGCAGTTTCATCCGGAAAAGAGCCAGAGGCTGGGACTTGCCTTGATCGCCAATTTCCTCCGCTGGAAGCCGTGATATGTCGCGCGAGTCGCCCCCTCCCTGCCCTCCGCCGCATCCGGCGGAGGGCAGGGAGGGGGGAAGAAGGGCAAGAACGTTGATCCTGTTTCCCGCTATCGATCTGAAGGACGGCGTCTGCGTGCGCCTGGAGCAGGGCGACATGGGGCGTGCAACCGTGTTCAATCGTGACGCGGCCGCCCAGGCTATGGGCTTTGCGGCTCAAGGGTTCGAGTATCTGCACGTGGTCGATCTGGACGGCGCGTTCGCCGGCCGTCCGGTCAATGCCTGCGCGATCGAGCGCATCCTCGAAAGCGTGCCATTGCCGGTCCAGCTTGGAGGCGGAATTCGCGACAGGGCGACGATCGCGACATGGCTGGAAAAGGGCGTGGACCGCGTCATCATCGGGACGGCGGCCGTGAAGGATCCGGAGCTGGTCAGAGGGGCTGCGCGCGAGTGGCCGAACCGCATCGCGGTGGGACTTGATGCCCGTAATGGCCGGGTGGCGGTCCACGGTTGGGCCGAGACGTCCGATCTATCGGCGCTCGAAATCGCGCGGCGCTTCGAGGATGCCGGCGTGGCCGCGATCATTCACACGGATATTTCCCGCGACGGCGTTCTCAAGGGCCTCAACCTCGACGCCACCATCTCGCTGGCTGATGCGATTGCGATCCCGGTCATTGCGTCGGGCGGTCTCGCCTCGATGGCGGACATCCGCCAGTTGCTCGAGCCGCGAGCGAAAAGGCTGGCCGGCGCCATTGCGGGCCGGGCGCTCTACGATGGGCGGCTCAATGCCGCGGAGGCATTGCGGCTGATGCGCAATGCCCGGGCGCAGTGAGGGTCAGGTGCTCAAGGTTCGAGTCATACCTTGCCTCGATGTAAAGGACGGACGCGTCGTGAAGGGCGTCAACTTTGTCAATCTGCGGGATGCCGGAGATCCGGTCGAAGCTGCCATTGCGTATGACTCAGCTGGCGCCGATGAGTTGTGCTTCCTCGACATCACCGCAAGCCACGAAGACCGGAACATCATCCTCGATGTGGTGCGGCGGACGGCCGAGGCGTGCTTCATGCCGTTGACCGTGGGCGGCGGCGTGCGAACCGTCGCCGACATTCGCGCGCTGCTGCAATCGGGCGCCGATAAGGTCTCCATTAACACCGCTGCGGTAAATCGGCGGGCTTTCGTCAAGGAAGCGGCTGAAAAGTTCGGCGATCAGTGCATTGTGGTGGCGATCGATGCCCGCAGGGTGTCGCAGCCTCCCGAGCAGCATCGCTGGGAAATCTTCACCCATGGCGGGCGCAAGCCGACCGGTCTCGACGCGGTGGAGTATGCGAGGGAGGTCGTCGCTTTGGGCGCCGGCGAAATCCTGCTCACCTCGATGGACCGCGATGGCACCCGTCAGGGCTTCGATATCGAGCTTACCCGCGCGGTGGCGGATGCCGTGCGGGTGCCGGTGATCGCGTCGGGCGGCGTCGGCAATCTCGAACATTTGATCGCCGGCGTGCGCGACGGCCGCGCGGCCGCGGTTTTGGCCGCATCGATCTTTCACTTCGGCGAATTCACGATTTCGGAGGCAAAACAACACATGGCGGCCGCCGGGCTGCCCATGCGCCTTATGACATAACCGCCTATCGGCGCGGGGCCGGAGATGATATTGGTCAGGGTTATGGACCAATTCTCCGTCTACGATCTTGAACGGCGCATCGCGGAGCGCGCCGCTGCCAGTCCCGAGGCCTCCTACACCCGCAAATTGCTCGACCGGGGCGTTGCGCAATGCGCCAAGAAACTCGGCGAGGAGGCCGTGGAACTTGTGCTTGCGTCGGTCGGCGAGAGCCGCGAGCGGCTGATCGAAGAAGCGGCCGATGTTGTCTACCATCTTTTGGTGGTGCTCAAGGCGCGCGATATCAAGTTGACGGAAGTGGAGGCTGTGCTCGGCGCTCGCGCCAGCCAGTCCGGACTTGCAGAAAAAGCCTCGCGCAAGGGCGGTTGATTTGGCCCTCACGCCTGCCTTCCCGCAGCAGCCGGGAGGCCAGGTGGGGGCGATGCGGATGTAAGATGGAGCAGCGTACCGAAAACCGCCTTTCGCCGTATCACGTCTTCTCGCGCGCCGAGTGGGCGGCGCGGCGCGAAGATACGCCGATGACGCTGACGCCCGATGAGGTGGTGCGGCTGCGATCAATGCATGATCGTCTCGACATGGAGGAGATCGAGGAGATCTACCTGCCGCTGTCGCGCTTGCTGTCGCTTTACGTCGCCGCGACCCAGCGACTGTTCCTCGCCCAGCGGCGCTTTCTCTCGACGGAGGACGCCAAGACGCCTTACATCATAGGGGTTGCGGGCTCGGTCGCGGTCGGCAAATCGACGACGGCCCGCGTGCTGCAAGCCTTATTGGCGCGCTGGCCGAACATGCCCAAGGTGGATCTCGTCACTACGGATGGCTTCCTTTATCCCAACGCGATCCTGGAGCGCGACCACCTGTTAGAACGCAAAGGCTTTCCTGAGAGCTACGATCTTCCCGCGCTCTTGCGTTTCCTCTACGACATCAAGGCCGGGCGGCGGCCCGTGCAGGCGCCGGTCTATTCGCACCTGATCTATGACGTGGTGCCGCACCAGTGGATTGAAATCGACCGGCCCGACATTCTCATCGTCGAGGGCTTGAATGTGCTGCAGACCAGCCGGCTGCCGCGCGACGGCAAGGCAATCCCGTTCGTGTCGGATTTCTTCGACTTTTCCGTTTACCTCGACGCCGCTGAAGACGTGTTGATGCAGTGGTACGTGGAGCGGTTTCTTGCGTTGCGGGAAACTGCGTTTCGCGATCCGAAATCTTATTTTCACCGCTACGCGCAGCTCTCCGACGACGATGCAACCGCCACCGCAACGTCAATCTGGAAGCGGATCAACCTCGTCAATCTGCACGAAAACATCCTGCCAACGCGCCAGCGCGCCGACCTCATTCTGACCAAGCAGAAAAACCACACGGTTCAACAAGTGGCGCTGCGTAAGCTGTGAATTGTGAAGAAATACGGCCCTCATCCTGAGGAGGCCGCAAGCGCGCGCTCCTCAGGATGAGGGCCGACATTGTTTCACCAGCTCCCGGTGCTGTCATCGCGCGGTTTGACCAGGAAATGACCTCGAAGGTATCAAGCCGCATGACGCTCGGCGCGTGGACCGAAATGCGTAAGATAGCGCGCGCTGATCGCCGACACCGGCAATATGATCAGCACATCGGTGGTGCCGAACTGATGATCAATGACCGCGCCGTCGCCGACGAAGGCGCCAAGGCGCAGATATCCCTTGATCAGCGGCGGCAGCAGGTGCAGCGCCGTTTTCGGGGCGACTGCCGCCTTCGGCATGCGGTTAAGCTCAACATAGCGGTGCGGCAGCGCCATCGTGCGCCACGGGGCGGGGGCGCGCGCGTAGTGGTGAAGGAACGACAGCGGCAGCGCCAGACGATCCGGGTCGGTGCCGTCGAGGCTCGCGCACCCGATCATGACGTCGATGCGATGCTCCAGCACGTAAGTCCAGATGCCGCGCCACAACAGCTCCACGGTGCGTTTGTTGCGATAGGGCGGCTGCACGCAGGAGCGGCCGAGTTCGAGGAATTTGAGGCGATGGTGGCGCGCCACCAGGGAGCCGACGTCAAATTCGCCGGCGCTGTAGAAGCCGCCCGTTCGCTCCGCGATGTCCTGACGCAACAGCCGATACGTGCCGACAATCGCGGGCGTTCTGTGCAGCGTGCGCGCCCCATTGTCGATCACCAGAAGATGGTCGCATACCGCGTCGAAGCGGTCGATGTCACGCCGTGCGAAATATAAGGTGGGATCGGCGACCGCCGACATTTCCTTGTAGAACACGTCGTAGCGCAATTTCTGAGCCCGGCGGATCTCTGCCGCCGTGCGGGCAAGCCGGACTTCGAGCGCGCCAAGCCGTCCTAATGTGGCAAAACTTCTCGCATTGCGGTTGGCGGCCCGAATGCTGCTATAGGCCTTTAATACCGGGACCAGTTTGCCGACAAGGCGCAATGGCGCGTTGAGCCGGCCCGCCGGCCGGCCCGGGTCTTTGATGCGGGAAAGCATGGTGATTTTGTTGTCCCCGTTTCGCCCCGTCCGAAGGAGACTCGCAACTCAAGCGGCCCCGTGTCCTTAACAAACTGACTATGTCAGAGTCGGATAATAGACATAAGGCTTACAGAATTGTGACAGCCGCGGGGCGGGGTCGGTGGCGTGGGGGTCAACCGGCCATAAGCATAGTATCCCTAAGGTGAAGTGGCGGGTACTTCGATGACTATCATCAAACGGCGAATCGGCGCACCGCTCTGCTCCGCAGGCCCTCTGGCCGCTACAGGATGGTTCAAGCTGTTTGCTGGGCTGCTTTGGCTTAAGGGTCACGCCGCCCGGCGCAAATCGTCCGTGAGTGCGCGATAAGCCAGCGCTTCAGCAAAATGGACGCGGCGCACGTGATCTTCGCCGTCGAGGTCGGCAAGCGTGCGGGCGACACGCAGCACGCGGTGATAACCGCGGGCGGAAAGGCGCATGGCGTCGGATGCTTCGCGCAGCAGCGCCAGCCCTCCCGGATCAGGCTTGATGATCTGCTCCAGCACCGTGCCGCCGGCTTGGGCGTTGGTGCGGACTGAGAGCCCAAGCGCGCCGTAACGCTCGGCCTGGATGGCGCGGGCGCGGGCGACGCGGGTTCGCATTTCGGCGCTGCCCTCGGCCGGCGGCGGCAGGATCAGGTCGGCGGCGGTGACGGCCGGCACCTCGATATGCAGGTCCATGCGGTCAAGCAGCGGGCCTGAGAGCCGCGACTGATAGTCGGCCGCGCAGCGCTGATTGGCGCCGCGTTTGCAGGAAAAATCCGGTTCGCTCGCGCGCCCGCAGCGGCATGGGTTCATCGCCGCGACCAGCATGAAACGGGCCGGGTAGGTGACCCGGCGGTTGGCGCGGGAAATTGCGACTTCGCCGGTCTCCAGCGGCTGGCGCAGCGAATCGAGCACCCGGGCCTCGAACTCCGGCAGTTCGTCGAGGAACAAGACGCCGTTGTGGGCGAGCGATATCTCGCCCGGCTTGGCGCGCAGGCCGCCGCCGACCAGCGCCGGCATGCTGGCCGAATGATGCGGCGCGCGAAACGGCCGCCGGTTGGTGAGCGCGCCGCCGACAATCTCGCCGGCCACCGAGGCGATCATGGACACTTCGAGGAGCTCCGCCGGCGACAGCGGCGGCAAGATCGACGGCAGGCGCGCCGCCAGCATTGACTTGCCGGCGCCGGGCGGACCGACCATCAGGAGATTGTGCCCGCCGGCGGCAGCAATTTCGAGCGCTCGTTTTGCGCTTTCCTGCCCCTTGATGTCGGCGAGGTCGAGCCCGGCGCCGTCAGGCTCCCGAACCTTCGGCTGCGGCCGCGACAGCACCTGGGTCCCTTTGAAGTGGTTGGCCAGCTGGATGAGCGAGCCGGCCGCGATGATCTCCATCTCGGGACTTGCCCACGCGGCCTCCGGCCCGCACCCGGCCGGGCAGATCAAGCCCTCGCCGCGGCCGTTGGCGCCGATCGCCGCCGGCAGCACGCCCGCAACGGGCGCGAGCGAACCGTCGAGTCCAAGCTCGCCCAGCACCGTGTATCCGTTGAGGGAATCGTGCGGAATGGCGCCGATCGCCGCCATCAGACCGAGCGCGATCGGCAGGTCATAATGGCTGCCCTCCTTGGGGAGGTCGGCCGGGGCAAGATTCACCGTGATGCGTCGGGCCGGCAAGGCAAGACCGGCCGCGATCATGGCGGACCGCACCCGTTCGCGCGCTTCCGAAACCGCTTTATCAGGCAGGCCGACGACATTGAACGCCGGCAGGCCCGGCGCCACCTGGACCTGGACGTCGACCGCGCGGGCTTCGATGCCCTCAAAAGCTACCGTAGATACGCGCTGAACCATGACTGCCCCCATTTGTTGAAAACTATAGCCTGAAAATTGGGGCGCAACAAGAACGATTGCAGAACAAAACGATTCGTGTTAGATATTCAAGCAATCAGGGGCCGCGACAGGGGGACGATATGGTCGACTTTCAGACAGTCGAGACCGAACTCCAAAATGCCCGCCGGGCGCGCATCAACGCCGAATTGGCCTGCTGCGATATCGAGGAGCTGGCGGAAGAGATCCGGCAATCGCATCACGCCTTCATGCGGCTGATCGCGGAGCGGCGAGAGTTCAGGCTGCATTGATTCGCTGCATCACCGTTTGTCGGCAAGCTTCGTCTCGATGCGGTCCCAGATCATCGCCGCAATATCGGGGCCGCCGAGGCGCTTGATGGCGCGGATGCCGGTCGGGGAAGTGACATTGATCTCGGTGAGATAGCCGTCGATCACGTCGATGCCGGCGAACATGAGCCCGCGCACGCGCAGCGCCGGTCCGAGCCGTTCGCAAATTGCCCGCTCGCGATCGGTCAAATCCGTGGCTTCTGCGGCGCCGCCCCGCACCATGTTGGAGCGTACGTCGTCCGCCTGCGGAACGCGGTTCACTGCGCCGGCGAATTGCCCATCGACCAAAATAATGCGTTTGTCGCCCTGCTTCACGGCGGGGAGATATTTCTGCACCACCCAGGGCTCTCTGAAGGTTGCGGCGAACAGATCGTAGAGCGACCCAAAGTTTACGTCGCCGGCCTTGAGGGCGAACACCGCCGCGCCGCCGGCGCCATAAAGCGGCTTCATCACGATGTCGCCGTGCTTGGCGCGAAACGCCCGGATTTCTGAGAGGTCGCGCGTAATCAGCGTCGGCGGCATCAGGTCAGGAAATTCGGTGACGAACATCTTCTCAGGTGCGTTGCGCACGTGAGCCGGGTCATTGACGACCAGCGTTGCGGGATGCACGCGTTCCAGCAGATGGGTCGCCGAAATGTATGCGAGATCGAACGGCGGATCCTGGCGCATCAGGATGACGTCGAATGCCGAGAGCGCGCTGCGCCTCGCCTCGCCCAGCGTGAAATGGCCGCCCACCTCGTCGCGCACCTTCAGCGGCCGCACCGTCGCATACGCCTCGCCGTCGACGAGCGCCATCTGCTCGGGCGTGTAGTAGGAAAGCTCGTATTGCCGCATCTGCGCTTCCAGCAGCAGCGCAAAGGTGGAATCGCCCCGGATATTGATCCGCTCGATCGGGTCCATTTGAACAGCGACGGCGAGACGTCTGCGATGTGTCATGCGAATACCAGGTGAGTTAGTCCTACTGCGTCAGAAGTCGTTATGGAGCGCCGTCGGATCGCCCGTTTGTCGATGCGCGTACCGCCGCCCCTCGCGGCTTTGATCGCTTGGATGCTCTTTGTCGCGGGCGGCGGCAGCCGGTCAAGGGTCTCGACCGCTTAAGCGGCGATTGGCGCGCGATTAAACGCGCGCCAATCGCCCTTGACCGGCTGCCGCCGCCCGCAA
>Ga0209060_10000807_pt1 | contig 44605 bp, 44 predicted proteins | sample Coa_R1_8_FD_187155 | JGI IMG/M metagenome (GOLD analysis project Ga0209060, IMG submission 187155) | Surface soil microbial communities from Centralia Pennsylvania, which are recovering from an underground coalmine fire - Coalmine... | ecosystem: Environmental > Terrestrial > Soil >...
ATGACCGCCTACGGCACAGGGTCATTCAAGCTGCAAGAGAAGACTATGAGAAGAGCGAAGGCTACTTCACGCCAGAAGCGGGCGAAGACGTAAGAATCCCTGCTGAGGAATTCGTCGTCGATACCAAAACAGCATTTCTCGAAATCGCAGAATCAGGGTTTCGAGCCGTTCTCCCCTACATGGAGCCGAAGGCCTTACGATGTGTATCGAAAAGGGTGTTGAAGTCAAGCCTATCTTGCACGTCCGCCGGAAATCACCAGAATTCCGGAGTATTCCGCGACCATCTCAATCGCTGCGGATCATGTGGCTCAACACTCCTGAAGGAGTGGTGGAACCGTGGCCGGTGATAGGGCGTTGGACTGCGTCACGGTCGCGATGTGCGGCGCGGTACGATTCGTTCGATTGGCCGCCACAAAATCCTGCTACCCTTGGGGTACCATGTCAGCCCTCAACGGAGATAAGGCACGATTCAATCGCGAGCGCAGGGCCAAATTAGCTCGGCGCGAGCGTTGCCAAGCTATACGGCGAAAGCTGAAGGACCGTACGCCGCCGCGTGCAACCGGAACCCAACTATAGCGAATTCGAATACCACACAGGCCGAAGACATTTCTTCCGTCCTGCGCGGAAATTACGTAGGCAACGAACGGTTCGCTTTGTTAAAGTGAACTATGCAGCCTGATGTGGAAGCTCGCCAGCAGCATCGGACTCTTCAGAAGAAATACGGTAGCTTCTATCGAGCTGTGAGCGACAGCCTTTTCCGGCACAACCCAATGGAACTCGACGGCAAGCGCAATACCGGCGAGTACGATCCAGAAATCGACGCGTTGCTCTCACGCATCCAGGAGGCTGAACACCTGAATGGGCTACTCGGCCTGTTGTTTGAGGTGTTCCGGACCGATTTCGGTGAGGAGAATTGTGGCGATAGAGCGCGTTACGAGTTAGCAGCCTCGGAAATCTGGAAGGCCTATGAGCGCCACAGGGCTATGTAAGTAGCCCATCTCAAAGAAGCTATCAATACCTGCGATCAGGGCGGCGCCGCCTCACCGCCATGCTGGACTTTAGAGCTGTCCTCGCTCGATCCTGAGCCTGTGCGAAGGAACTGCCAGATCCACTATCACCGTGATCCGTCGACCAGTGAAATTCATTGTGGCGATCCGCCTCATAGACGGTGTATTGCGCCTGATTTCCCGCTGGATCGATAAATGTAAACGATTGGCTCGTCATGATCTTCCCCAACGGAGCTGCCTGATTTCGGGGCCTGAATTCAGATTTTTGCCGCCTCAAAAGTAAGCCTCAAAAACGAGCGCGGCTGGAATTCGAAGCGGACCGGGACGATGGATGAATCGTCCTCGAGCCACAGGCGGAAACTCGTTTCGCGACCCGTGCGGAGGTTGCGAATCTTGCCGCGAACCGTAACGAGGCGTTCCCCGTCACCGCTTGGTTGCCGCCTTTCGAGCATTAGCAGATACTCCTGCTCACTGTAGACGTAGCGACCAGTCGCAGTGCGGGTGCGTTTGTTCAACAGCGCTACCAACTGGAAGAGGAAGGTGGGCGGAACTTCTTTCGGCGAGTCCGGCCAGGAAGTCTCCCGCCAGTTGACGTTGCCGTCAAACAGCGACTGGGCTTGGTGGATTAACGCGCGGTTGGACCAGACCGCGCTGGCATCAAACTCGAAATGAGCGGTGGCGCTGCGACTCTGTCCGGCGCTGTTGTTGCCCATCACCGCGCCAAAGGTAACCCGGCCGGAGCTCGGAGCGGTAACTGACTGGCGAGCGTGCTCCAGGCTCTCTTCCGGGGATGAGGAGAGCACGCCGGAGTAGCTGATCCGGGCGGGGGCCGCCCCTGGTCCCCAGACGGTCTCGCGCATCCAGCCGAGACGGCTCAGGCCACGGGCCCGTTTGGGATCGGACCCTGCCGCGAAGAAGAGCGTGCGACGGAGGCTCTGTCCTTCCCCGCTGTCCTCCACCGACGCCTCTCCATCACCGACCGCAGACCGCCGATAGACAGTCATCCCGAGGAACAGGATTTCCGCATCCGCACGATACTTGCGAGCCTTGGCCCGTTGCGGAGCCTGTACCGAATCAGCCGGCGAGCTCGTTGACGGCGTAGAAGGCTCGCCGGCATCGGATTGGGCATTGAGATGACAGCGGCAGCCGAGCAGCGCAAGGAGAGACGCCGCAACCTGTCGCCGGGAATAGCTCTGCATTGTCACACCTCCCTACGCGCTGCTGCTGACCGGTCTTCCGGACTCGACAGGGCTGCTATTTGGCAGTCTGTTGTCATCGAGGCACAAATCGACCAGCTCGGCGAGATTCGCCTCACCAACGCACATGACCGTATCGGCTCCGCCCCAATAGATCTTGACGGTTCCGTCGGTCTCTGCAACAGCGCCACAGGTGAAGACGACGTTGTGGACATAGCCGGTGACCTCCCAAGGGTCTTCCGGCTGCAAAATCCAGGAGTCGCAGATTCCGATGAGCTTCGCAGGGTTGAGCAGATCATGAAGAGCAACCCCAAGCCGATAAACAGATCCGTCCATTGTTTTGAAGACGCCGTGATAGATAGAAAGCCATCCACGGTCAGTCTTGATCGGAGGCGCACCCGGGCCGATCTTCATCTCATCCCAGTGATATGGTTCCGGCCGCATGATGAGTTGAGAGTCGCCCCAAAACCGTAGGTCCGGGGAATAGGAAATCCAGATGGACCAGGGGGAAATCTCGGAATGGGGCCGGTCCAGCCGCGCATATTGGCCGTCGAACTTCTCGGGAAAGAGCACGACATTCCGATAGTCCGCCTCGGTAATCAGTGAGATCCTTTCGACGTGGCTGAAATCCCTTGTCTTGGCGAGGGCGATGCGGACGCCGTTGCGCGAGTAAGCGCTATACGTGATGACGAATTCTCCGTCGAGCAGCGTCACGCGCGGGTCTTCCACACCAAATTCCTCATAAGCGGCAAAGGGGCCCTCCGTCGCAGGCCGCAGAAAGGGTTCCGGATCCGCGGTGAAGTGGAACCCGTCGGCGCTGCGCGCCAGGCCAATGATGGATCGCCCCGTGCGCAGATGAGAGCGAAAGAGCATAACGTATTCGCCGGCACGCTTGACCACCGCCGCGTTATGGACGGTTTCGACGGGATACGGAATCGCGTCCTTCGTGAGGATCGGATTCCCGCGGTAACGTTTGACCACGTCAGGTCTCATGATCGCCTCGCAGCCTCAACGTCGAAGATCGTCTGGTAGACGTGCTCGTAGGACGTCACCATCGCTTCGGTGGAGAAGCATTGCTGAACCCTCTGCCGGCAGATTCTGCGGTCGATTTGGGACAGGTGGCGCAATCGTTGTACGGCCTCCCGGGTATCGCGGACGAGAAAGCCGGTGCGCCCGTCGTCAATCACTTCACGACAGGAGCCGAGATCCATCGCAATAACCGGCACGCCGGCAGCGTTGGCTTCCGCCAGAACGAGTCCAAAGCGCTCCGGGATTGTGTTCAGGTGCAGCAGGGCGCGGGCGCCCGCGAACAGCGCGTTCTTGCCTGCAACGTCCACCGGTCCGATATACCGGATCGTCTGGCCGAGGCGCGGCTCTACCTGTTTATGAAAGTAGGCCTGGTCCTGGATGATGCCGGCGATCAGCAGCGGCATTCCACTCAGGCGAGCAACTTCGATCGCAAGATGAACCCCTTTATCTGGATGGATTCGGCCGAGGAATACCAGAGAATCACCGGCGACTTTCTGGAGTGGGTACAACGAGAGGTCGATGCCGTTGTACACGGTGGCCAAATAATTCAGCCCCGGCGCGCGATCGGAGTTGCTGATCGATACGAAATAGCCGTCACAATACTTGTGGTAGACCGGCATGATCCGCGGGGAAGAGAATCCGTGGACGGTAGTGAGGACCGGCGTCTTCACCAAACGGGAGTACGACAGAGCCATGAAATCGTAATGGCTGTGGATCAAGTCGAACTCAGCGGCATGCTCGAACGCTTCGGAGATGTGCAGGTATTCTGCCACCTTGGGATCGATATCGCGGTCCTCTTCATACCCGCGGTCTACCACGGCATGCAGGCGGGCGCGAGTGATGGAATCCCTTGTCGCAAACAGCGTCACGTCCCAGCCGCGCGCGGTCAATCCTTCGGCGATGTTGCCGGCGACCGTCTCCCAGGCACCGTATTGCCGGGGCGGTGTTCGCCAGGCTACCGGCGACAAGATCGCCACTCGTTTCGGAGTGATGGTCATGAGGTTTCCTGCACCATTGCGTCGAGCACTTCCTGGAGCGGCACGGTGGCGAAACCGGTGGCGTGATCAGCCAGACCGTACGGAATGATCAGGTGCCCATTGTGGAGTAGGGCACCGCAGGTGTAAACGACGTTGGGCACATACCCTTCACGCTCGTTTTCGTTCGGCTTGATCAGGGGCTCGCGAAGACGGCCGATCACTTTGCCGGGTTCATCGCGATCCAGAAGGAACGCTCCGATGCAGTACTTTCGCATCGCCCCAACGCCGTGGCTGAGGACTAACCACCCGGCATCGGTCTCGATGGGGGAGCCGCAATTCCCGAGCTGCACCAGCTCCCACGGAAAGGCGGGGGTGAGGAGCGCCTGGCGTTCATTCCAGAAGTGGATGTTGTCGGAGTACATGAGATAGATGTTCTCGTTGTCCTGACGGGAGAGCATCGCATAGCGGCCGTCGATCTTGCGCGGGAAAATCGCCATGCCCTTGTTCTCGGCGGCCGGTCCATTTAACGTTCTGAATCGAAAATGGAGGAAATCGGTAGTCTCAACCAGTTCCGGCACGACGACCCTGCCATCGAAGGCAGTGAAGGTAGCGTAGTAGAGCGGCGGCTCCTCACCGTCATGGAAACAGACGAAGCGGGCATCTTCGATGCCGTTGCGCTGGGATGGGGTGGCCGGGAAGAGGATCCGCTCTGAGATCTTTTGTTCGGGCCGGAACTGCACCTGGTAGTTGGACCGGGCCAGCATCCATATCCCTTGCGCCGTGTTCTGGTCTTCCTGGGTGTTGCCATCTGGGAGCCGAAACTGCTCGGCCTGAAGGCTCGCACGGAGCTCCTCCAGCGCGAATGACTCCCCGAGCCTGCCCATGATCCGGCGCGTGAACGCGCAAGCCAATCCCAACTCGGCGAGTTTCCGCCCGAACAGTGGCTTTTCATAGACAGGATTTGGAACCTGGCGTGGCTCCGTGAGAAATCCAGTGGCAGGTAAGATCTCGATCCGCAGGTCACTGTGGATGACGCCGGCACGGAATGTGATCGACGAAATGTGCCCTTCGCCAGTGGCGCGCAGGCTCAAAACGAATCGCATCGCGCCCGCCGGGAGATCCCTCTGGTCCGGGTGCGGAACGATGGACGGATTGAATAGCGCCGCGGACTCCAGCGAGTATTCGGCCAGGAAGTACGCGCCGATCAGCAGCTTTCGTTCACGGGAAAGCCCCTCCTCCGCTAACAAGAGGCCGTGAACCTGATGGAAGCGGTCGAGAAACAGATCGTGGATCTGTTGGTGCCGCTTCGAGAAATCACCCGAGACCTCGTCCAGCAGCGGCGCGACCTGATCTTCGGGAATGGCCACGATTCTTTCCATGATTCTGGCGAGCCGCTCGGGATCGCCCGGGTTAAAAGGACGGAGAAGAACGCGAGATTGGTCGGGCTTAAGAATCGTCGTTGTTCGATTGAGATGGATGGACATGAAGGGCTTAGTTTAGTTAGCGACCAGGATCGGCTCGCTGAAGCTCGTGAGGATGTTCTGCGCCAATCGCATCTCGGCGAGAGCAAGGAGAAAGGCCAGCGTGGATTCGGCGCCCTGGTTTCCGTTGACCCGATCGACATGCAAGCCATCGTGACAGCCGCCTGTCTCCGGAGAGTACAGGTCCAGGCGGAGATCGTTCCACCCGATGAACCAGTCGAATGCGCGCTGCGCTTGTTCGTACCACCAGGGGTCCGATGTTGCCCAATAGGCATCCAGGCAAGCCGAGACGCTGGCTTGTGCTTCGACTGGCTGCTGGTCAAAATTCGCGCGAGCGCCGCCGCGGCGGTAGAACCCATTGCTGCCGACCGGTCGAAAGTGGCCGTCTTCTGAAGTCTGCAACTCCGTAAGCCAGCGTAGGGCCTGCAAACCCCGGTCCAGCACAGGCCTTTGTTGGGTCGCCTGCCCGATTACAATTAAGGCTTGCGCCAGTTTCGCGTTATCGTAGGAAAGTTCCTCTTCAAACCACTGCCAGTCAGGATGCGCACTGACCTCAAATCGTTCCATGAGCCGGCAGGTCAACGTCTCGCGGGTTTGGGTGACCATACTGTCACCGCTCAAGCGCCGCAAGTACTCATGGATGCCGATCAGGCCGAACGCCCAGGCCCGCGGAGAAGTAAAGCTCAGCAAGGACGGCAAAGCCTGCGCGAACAGCTGGCCGGCAATCATCTGAAAACTACGGAATGGCGATCGTCCTACACCTATGCCGAGCGCCCAGAGCGCCCGCCCCTGGCAGTCCTCCGATCCTTGCTCGTCCAGCCAGTGCCGGTCGAAGCTCAGATGGTTGTGGAATCGTTTGGTCTGCAGGTTAAAGGCGTGATGAAGGAAGGCCGCAAACGTGGCGGCCATCGCACGCACCTGCTCGGAATCCTCGCCCAACTCGCCGAGCAGCACCGAAAAAATGAAGGCCCGCGCGTTGTCGTCGGTGCAATAGCCTTCGGAAAAGTTGGGGACGCTGAAGGCGGCGTGCTGGAAGACTCCGGTGGAATCCGTCATCCGCTGCAGATGGCTTAGCTTCATCGGCGGTAGTTCACGGGGTTTTTGATCGAGTGTCCTGGTGGCGAGGAACTTTCGCGGCAACGCGGCCACTTCGAGCCTGGAGCACTCGAAAGCGCGCATGTACATTTGGGCCACGTTATTCCACACCATCTCCCGTCCGACCTTGTATGCGTTCTTGCGAATCGCGTGCCGGCGGGTATCGTCGCGGAGCAAGCCGATCACCTCGCGCGCTATGGCAGGCGCGTCGCCGAATGGAACCAGAACACCGCGATCGTCTGCCAACAATTCGGCTGCGTGCCAGTATGGCGTGGAAACCACGGCTTTACCGGAACCGAACGTGTACGCCAGCGTGCCGGATGTAATCTGCGCTTCATTGAGATAGGGCGTAATATAGAGATCCGCCGCGCCAATGAACTCTTTGAGACTGTCCAGATCGACGAATTGGTTGTAGAAGATGACGCTCTTATCGATCTTGTTTTTCCTGGCCAGAATCTCCAGGCTGAGCCGGTAGGCTTCACCATGCTCCCGAATCTCGTTGGGATGGGTGGCGCCGAGGACGATGTAGACGACCTCGGGAAATTCCGCCAGTATCTGCGGCAGAGCGTCCAGGACGTGTTCGATTCCTTTATTGGGTGAAAGCAACCCAAAGGTGAGCAGCACCACTTTGCCCTCGACTCCGAACTGGTCCTTGAAGTAAGTCGGATCGACGAAACCGACGTCGGGAATCCCGTGAGGGATCAGATCGATCTTGGCAAGGGGCACTTGGTAGAGGCCGTGCAGCATCTGCCTCCCGCGCTCGGCCATGACCACGAGCCGTGTCGAGAGCGAGATTAAACCCTCCATCACGCGCCGCTGGTCGGCCCTCGGCTCACGCAGAATCGTATGAAGCGTGGTGACGACGGGCATTCGCAGTTCGCGCAACAGCGCCAGAATATGGCCACCGGCGGGACCGCCGAAGATTCCGAACTCGTGTTGGAGGCACACCACGTCCACGTTGCTGATATTGAGAAAGTCCGCTGCCCGCAGATAGGACGACAGGTCTTGTTCCTCCACTTCGAAGCGCACTACATCGGGATATTCATATCCCTCCGGAACATCATTGACCGACACCGCCAGGCAGCGGCTTTCAGGGTGCGCGCTCTGGACGGCAGCAAGCAGATCAGAGGTGAATGTGGCGATGCCGCATTTGCGCGGCAGGTGATCGCCGATAAAGGCTATCTTCTGAATCTTAGGGGCTTCATTCATAACCGATTCCGTAATCTCTTCACGACGCCTCAACGTGGCGGTACTCTGGCTGCCACATCGCGTCCTGAACCTGTTGCACAATGTCGCCGACTTTCACGGCGGCGAGGCCCTCCGCCTCCGCGGCCTCGACTACGGCCATCGCTACTGTGGCGGATACGCTGCGTAAATCGTCAATGTGCGGAAGGAGTGAGGCGCCGGGCTGGCGGACAGCCACCAGGCTGGACACTGCACCTGCGGCGGCGGCAAACATACCGTCACTGATCCTTCGGGCCCGTGCGACGATCGCGCCAAGACCCAGGCCGGGGTACAACATGGCATTATTCACCTGGGCGACCGCGTAGGTAACTCCTTTGTAGGTGGTTGGGGCGAACGCGCTGCCGGTGGCGACCAGCGCCCTGCCCTCGGTCCAGGCAATCAGATCGGCCGGGTTTGCCTCCGCCCTTGCCGATGGATTCGAGAGTGCGAAGATGATCGGGCGAACGACATGCGCCGCCATCTCCTTGACGATCGCTTCCGTGAAACTGCCCGGAGCTGTCGATGCGCCTATCAGCATGGTCGGGTTGACCCGGTGCACCACTTCGGCCAAGCTAATTCCGTCGCCATTTCTGCCGTGGCGCCAGCTTTTGGTTTCCGCCGCGGCCCGAGCATACACGGTCTGGTATTCGCCGAGATTTTCCGTCATATCGCTGGTGATCAGGCCGTGACGGTCGACGCACCAGAAGCGGTCAATTGCACCCTCCGGGGACAGGCCCTCGCGCACCATGGCGCCGCGAATCTGGTCGGCAATCCCGATACCGGCTGTACCCGCGCCGAAGATGACCACGCGGTGATTTCGCAGAGGAGTGCCACAGACGCGGACCGCCGAGATCGCGGCCGCTAGCGTAATCGCTCCGGTGCCCTGCATGTCGTCGTTGAACGTGCAGATGCGGTCGCGATACTTCTCGAGGATACGGCGTCCGTTTGCGGGAGCGAAGTCCTCCCACTGCAGAAGCGCATGTGGGAACAGCGCGGTCACTGCTCCGACATAGGCGTCGATGAAGGCGTCGTAGCGTGCGCCGTGAACTCGCGCGTGCCGGTTGCCTACATAGGTCGGGTCGTCTAGGAGGCTCTGCCGGTTCGTGCCGACGTCGAGCATCACCGGGATCACGCGGGTGGGATCAATTCCCCCGGCCGCCGTGTAGATTGCCAGCTTGCCGATCGGCACCTCGATGCCGCCTACGCCCCAATCGCCGATCCCCAGAATCTGCTCGGCATCTGTCGCTATGATCAGATCGATATCGCCGGCGGCAGCGCCGAGGTTCGCGAATGCTTCTTTGATCCCGTCAGCGTGGTTGATAGAAAGATACACACCGCGCGGCGGCCGGCATTCATGGTGGTACTGTTCCATCGCCATTCCGACGGTGAGGTCGTTGACGATGGGGATCATCTCGCGTAGGTGTTCGGAGAACAGGCGATAGAACAAAACCTCATTGCGGTCATGGAGGGCGGTCAGGTAAATGTTTTTGCTGAGTGCGTCTTGGAGCCGATCGTACTGTATATAGGCGCGCTCCACCTGGGTCTCCAGCGTGCTGATGTCCGGTGGGATCAGACCGGTGAGCCCGAGAGACTTTCGCTCGTCTGCCGTGAAGGCCGTGCCCTTGTTTAGGCGTGGCGTATTGAGCACGGCCAAGCCACGCGCCTTGGTCTCATAACACCCGTCGACGCGTGGATGCCTGGTCGTAGGCGCCAACAGAGGGACCACCCTTTGCCGTATGCCAGTATTCTTCTTTCTCAAAAATCAGTTCTCCTCGGGCCGGTCGCGCCCACCGCCGCGGAGCCTCAGGCATGCACGAGCGTGATCATCACGTCAGATTAAGCAACGGCATTCCACCCGCTCGTCGCATCTTGAGGGTGCAATCGGTTGTCCGATCTCAACCTCGCGGAAAAGCGCGATGTAACGAGGCACGGGTGCGATCTACCGGCGTGCTGATGTGGCGACTAGGGGTCATGTGACCGGATACGGTCAGTTGGTTCTGACGGAGCGGGCCGCCGCGTCGAGCGAAATTCAGCCCAGTCCCAGCTCGGAGGGGAGTGACCGCGCCGCGTCAATTGACGATGCGAGGTCACACGCGAAACGTTGTTCCGAGCCGGCTCGGCTAGGTGCCCATTAACCTCAACAAATATCGGTTCGGGCAGAGTCGTGCACAGCGCAGACAATCGGAGGATGAAGTGGGAAACCAGTGATCTCCGCCGAACCTCAGAACGGAGATCGGGATTTCACACGTACTCGGGGATGCCGCGTTTTAGGGGCCGGCGCCAACTGGCAGGCCCCACGCGGCCGAACGACGGGTAATCAGGGAGAATCCAATGATCACGCCAGGTGCCCTTTTCATCGAACGAGATGCATTGCGCCCGCGCTGCTTCGAGGTCGAAGCCGGTTCACATCCGAAGGGCTGGATCTTCGTCAAGCAGACTCTGAGTCCTCAGCAGCTGGAGAAGGAACTCTCGGCGGCGGGCTGGACATTCTTCTTTATGGCCGGCCCCGTCCGGGCGGCGGCCTTTGGATTCAATCGAGAGAAGACGGTCGACGCGGCGCTGAATCGCGGCATCCAGGGTGTGCGACGGCTTCGATGCAATTGTCTTCAAATCGAAAGCGTGGAGTTGCGCTCGTTCCTGGGGATTCCGTACGTAAGCATGTCAGTCCGCCCGCGGCAAATCCAGAAAGGAAGGCTCTTTGCCAGCTCATCGCCTGGCGCTCACGCGGATGTTTCAGCAGCCGAACTGCGCCGCAACCCAGCCGCCACCTGACGAAATATGGTCAATCGGGCCTCCCGAAACGCGTCAAGTGGTAGCATGGATTCAGTGGCCCGGTTCGGCGTTGACCTGCCTGCAATACAGGGCCAACATTGGACGCCTCACTAAGGTGACTTGTGCCGGGACAGGGCCAAGGAGGAGCGTTGGCCTCGGAAGTCCCCCAGTCACGGTCGGCCAGCTGGGTTCTGAAATACGGTCCCCCACAACTCGAGTCGCTTCTTCGGACAATAGTCTGTCACAGGGTCACTTCAACAGAATCTGATCGTTCGGCCACGGCGGCCAAGGATGCGGCTTCGGACCAGGACTTGGCTCAGTTTCTGTTGGACATGGAAGGCCATATCATCACCTGGTCCCCAGGGGCAGCGCGCATCTACCTCTTCAGCGAGCATCAGGCTGTGGGCCAACACGTCTCCGCGCTCTATTACACGGACGAAAACAACGGCGCTGAGCCGCAGCGCGAGCTGACCCGGTCCGCGGCCGAAGGTCATTTCGGAAATGAAGGCTGGCATCTGAGGAACGACGGAACGCGATTTTGGGCCAACGTGATTACGCTGGCGCTACGGGACGAACGTGGAGAACTGCAAGGATTTGCCCGCATTGTCCGCGATTTCAGCGAGCGTCACGAGCGCGACGAAAAACTGCGCCACAGCCGCGCGCGGGTTCGACCGATCCCTTTGAGATCTACCATCGCCGGCATCGTATCCGGTGAGTTCAATCGGATTCCCGAAGCCAACGACGCGTTCTTGAACATCGTCGGGTACAGCCGCGAGGATCTGCTCAACGGCAGCCTGCGATGGCCGGATCTGACGCCGCCGGAATTCGCCGCGCTCGATGAACTCGCACACGAAGAAGCCTTGCGGTTCGGTGCTTGCACGCCTTATGAAAAGGAACTGCTTCGCAAGGACGGCGCCAGGGTGCCGGTTTTGATCGCGACTGCGGTGCTAAAGCTCGCTCCCTTCCGATGGATCACATTCGTCCAGGACCTCCGCGACCGCAACCGCCATGAGAACGTCGTGGACGAAGACGTCGCGAGTAAACAGGATTTCGAGGAGATGGTCGGGAACAGCGCCGCTTTGAGGCGAATCCTGCGTCACATCGAGATCGTGGCTCCTACCGACGCGAACGTACTGATCGTCGGAGAGACCGGCACCGGGAAGGAACTGGTAGCGCGGGCGATTCACCGGCTCAGCCCTCGAAAGAAGCAGCCTTTTATTAGCTTAAACTGCGCCGCGATCCCAACCGGGCTTCTTGAGAGCGAGTTGTTCGGTTACGAAAAAGGAGCCTTCACCGGTGCCCTGGGACAGAAACTGGGCCGCTTCGAGATGGCGCATCGGGGCACCTTGTTTCTGGACGAAGTCGGCGACATTCCGCTCGACCTGCAGCCCAAACTGCTGCGGGCGCTCCAGGAGAAGGCGTTCGAGCGGTTGGGAGGGACCCGGACGATTCCCATTGACGTCCGGCTCATCGCCGCCACCAACCGCAACCTGACCGAGATGATGGGCGACAAGCTCTTTCGAAGCGACCTCTACTACCGCCTCAAGGTGTTCCCGATCACGACGCCGCCTTTGCGCGATCACCCTGAAGACATTCCCATACTCGCGCGGCACTTCACCCAGAAATACGCGCATCAAATGAACAAAGAGATCGAGAGGATTCCGTCGGAGACGATGCGGGCGCTCGTGAATTATGCGTGGCCAGGCAACGTTCGGGAACTCGAAAACTTCCTTGAACGGGCCGTCATTCTTTCCAGAGGCCCCCACCTGCGCGCCCCCTTGTCGGAATTACAGTCCAGTGCGTCGCAACCCGCCGGGGACGCCACACTGGAGCACGTAGAGAGGCAGCATGTGATCCGCGTGCTCCGGGAGACCGGCGGAGTCGTTAGCCAAGCCGCGGCTCGCCTCGGTATGCCTCGGACAACGCTGAACGCCCTCATGCGCAAGCTCGCCATTTCGCGAAAAGACCTTTGATGAACGTTTCGGGCCACGCTGAGCGCTGACGAACATCTCCGTGCCTTGAAAACTTCGGTCCAATCGTCAGGTAGCCCGCCCAGATCCGCGCTGGCCTAACCGGCGCCGCGACGAACCAACATAATCTCTGGCTTTGACCCGCCCGCACGCCGGGTACGAAACTCGTGCCGCCTTACCGAAAATTCCACTTCGCAGCGTTCGGATCGGTGGATTGTTCCTGTCGCGAAAAGGCTGAGGCTGGTGCCGTCACATAACGTCGCGGGCCATTGAATCCAAACCCGGAAGAAGTGGCCCAAGGGTAGATCCCGATCGCAGGCGAACTGAATAGCGCCGCTACTCAGTGCCAGAGTCACGCCGTTGCCTTGAAGCAAGCTGCCCTCCGGACCTTCATAAGAAATGGGGAGCTTTATGGCGAACCACTGTACAGCTTTGGATGACGAATTCCCATTTCGCATGCGCGCTTCCTCTGGCATGTTTGGGGCCGCAGACGCCGGAGCGCGGCAAGCGGTGCGGATTTCCGACGCCCCTTCGCGGGAGAGCGGTGACACTTGCCTTAGTCCTACAAAAGACGGAACCCCTATCAACCCATCGAATCGCCATGCAGTAGCCGTGACCGCCGGTGGTCACTTGACCGCATGTCGTTACGACCGGACACCGTCGCCCCCAAAATTCCACCCGCCGTGGTCCTGAAGGCGAGTCGGCTCAATGCGACGGCGCATTGGCGGCAATCGTGCGTTTGTCAGAGTGCAAGCTGTGGCGGGGGGTGCCGCTATTCGTGAAGGATGCCGATTATCGCCAAACGCCGAAGAGGGGAGGGACAGTGACTGGAACGCAAAACGGCAAATCAATTCTCTTGGCGGAGAATGAGCGTTCAGTTCGGAAGCTTCTGCTCGATATCTTGCGCGAGGCCGGCTACAACGTGCTTGACGCTGCGGACGGGCGAGAGGGCCTGGAGAAATCAAGACAGTTCAATGGCACGATCCACTTGCTGCTGACCGACGTTGAGATGCCCAACATGACTGGTATCGAGCTCGCAACGCAGATTCAGATCGACCGGCCCGGAGTCCCCGTATTGCTGATGTCTGGTATGGAGTCCGGAATGTTGTTGCTGAACGAAGGCTGGCAATTCTTAGCGAAACCGTTCACGTCTGACCTTCTGAATGAGCGGATACAGCATCTGCTGCTGCAAGTAACACCCAAGCCGCGATTAGACGGCGTCTAGCCGGGGTATGCGTGTAGGTCCGACCGGAGCGACGCCATCAATGGCTTCAACTCCGCCAGGCTGCCCTCCAGACCTTCGTAAGAGATCGGGAGCTCTATGCGAACCACTTTACACTTCGCATTGTCGTTGTCCTCCGGCATGTTTGACCCGAGTCGCCGCCGTGCGGCAAGCGCTGCGGGCTTCGCATCCAGGAGAACGTGACGATTCTCTCCGCCTCAGTGATCACCTCGGCACGGATCTGCTGAAAGAGGGCATCCAACTCGGCGGAGCAATGCGTACCGCGTGCTTTGGTCCTCACCAAATTCGAATCGGACCAACCCGTCCAGCAAGTGGATCGAGAGACCGCGACCGCCTGTGGTCACCTGACCGCATATCGTTACGTCCCGACAGCCGCCGCCCGCCGCAATTCCATTCGTCGTCGTCTTGAGGTGAATCGGCTCAATGCGACGAGGCGTTGGCTCCAATCGTGCGTTTATGAAAGTGCAAAACATCAGCGAGCAGTAGCAGTAAATGTTAAAGGACGGAAAGAGGAAAGTACATGCCCGATGCAGTGAAGAGACCGGCTGCCACATGGGAAGCGCCCGCCGTGAAACCGCTCGACGAAGCAATCTGGCAAGCCTGGAAAGCGAAGGGCCGCGCGCGCGACAGGCAAGCTCGCGAGACCCGCATAAAAGCCCTGAAGTGGGGCTCGATCGTAGCGTTGCTTGTCGTAGCTGGGTTGTGGTCTCAGCTTGCGTCTTACGAGATCGTGATCCGCTGCGTTCTGGCGGCTGCCGCAGTTGGCATAATGTTAGAGACCTTCAATAAGCGGCAGTACGCGTTAGGCGCCATATTTGGGGGACTTGCGCTCCTCTATAACCCGGTTGCGCCAGTGTTCAGCTTTTCGGGCAACTGGCAGCGCGCTCTCGTCGTCGCGAGCGCCATTCCTTTTGTCACATCGCTCGCCTGGCGCGACCTGGAGGCGGCTCCCATTGACTAAGTTCGGTTCGATAGTATCGACGTCAGCTCTCGTGCTGTTCACAGGCGCGTCCCTGACCGCGGTGGCCCAGGACCTTTCCAAATACCGGGATTTCCAGTTCGGGGCCGACCTGCCGACGGTCGCGAAAGTGATCGGCGCGAGCCCATCCCAAGCGAAGCTAATCCACAGTAGACCGGCGCTCGTCCAAGAGTTGGAGTGGCGTCCACAATCGCTCGGCCCGTCACCGAAAGCTGAATCGGCTGAAGGAGTGGTCTTCAGCTTCTATAACGGGACTCTGTTTCGGATTGACGTCAAATATGACCGATATGCGACCGAAGGCCTCACGACCGAAGATTTCGTCGAGGGTATCTCGGCAATGTATGGTCCCGCTGCGAAGCTTCCCCCTCCCGTAGAACCCGTGAAGGAATCCTATGGCGATCAAGATGTGGCCGTTGCGCGATGGGAAGACCCGCAGTACCGCTTCGACCTGGTCCGCTCCTCGTATGGGCCAAGTTACAGCCTGGTGGGAATCCTCAAGAGCCTGGAAGCCCCCGTTCAGGCCGCCAATGTGGAAGCGAAGCGCCTCGACGATCTGGAAGCGCCCCAACGCGATGCTGCACGAGCCGCCGCGGAGCAGGGCGCCAAAGCCGCGAGTCTCGAAAAGGCGCGCCTCGTCAACAAGCCGAAATTTCGCCCCTAACGGCGCGGCCAAGCAAAGGAAGGTATACAAAATGGCTCACACGGAAACGGTCATCCCTATGTTTCACGAGGGCGATGAAGTCGTACTTGTCGAAGGCACGTACCAGGGCACCTTGGGTGTCTTTGTCCGACTCAGAGACGACGTCGGATGGGCAGACATTACGGAACGGAACGGCACGGTCCGAAGCCATCCTGTGGCATGGCTTCGCCACTCTGCGGAGGGCGGCCGGAGTTCAGCCAACACGGCCGCCGCCAGCATGGAACCTGCAATCGAATGAGCAGCATTCGCAACAGACAGATCGAGGATTGGGAAGGCGAGGGCGGAGCGGCGCGCAGTCCGGATCGCACCGCGACGTCTCTCAGGGGCACCGAAAACCAGGTTGAATGGGCACTCCGCATCAAGTGCCGGGTGAACGAGGAATTCGATCGAGTGGCTGCAGCATTCAGGGTGGTAGCCGACCGGCAAACTGGCGGGCGGCGTACGGAGACGGAAGCGATTATCACCATCCTCGAAGAGAAACGCTCAGAAGTGATGAGCAGAGAAGAGGCCGGCTATTTCATTCACGGCTGGCAGGAAATCGGCGACCAGGTGCGGCAGTTGATATTTCAGGACCCCCGTTACCAGACGATCAAAATGAATTGGCCGTCACGATGACGGTAAGTTCCAGTTAGACAACCAGTGGAGGCTGGCAGCTTTGAATATTCGACCCTTGTACGACCGCATCGTAGTGAAGCGCATCGAGGAACAGGAGAGCACATGCAACGGTATCTTCATCCCCGATTCTGCCAAGGAAAAACCGCAAGAGGGTGAAGTCGTGGCCGTAGGCCACGGCAAGATGCTCGAGAACGGCCAGCTGACGGCCTTGGACGTCAAAGTCGGCGATCACGTTCTCTTTGGAAAGTACTCCGGCACAGAGACTAAGCTGATTGGCTCAGAGTACATCATCATGCGCGAGGACGATGTTCTCGGCATTTTTGAATCAGCCGCTGAAGACAAGGTAACTAAGCACCTGCGAAAGAAGGATAGCTAAAGCATGTCAAAACAGATCATTTACAGCGACCATTCCCGGCAGGCAATCCTACGCGGTGTTAACCAGCTTGCAGAAGCAGTGAAAGTGACCCTTGGCCCCCGCGGGCGCAACGTCGTGCTTGAAAAGAAGTTCGGCGGCCCAACGATCACTAAGGACGGGGTCACCGTGGCCAAAGAGATTGAGCTGAAAGACCGGCTTGAAAACATGGGAGCCCAGATGGTTCGCGAAGTCGCGTCCAAAACCTCCGACGTCGCCGGCGACGGCACCACGACGGCCACGATTCTGGCGCAGGCCATATTCCGCGAAGGTGTCAAGGTTGTTACCGCCGGCGCCAATCCCATGGCGGTCAAGCGCGGCATCGATAAGGCGGTGGAAGCCGCCGTCGAGGAAATCAGAAAGCTCTCCAAGCCCGTCTCAGGAGACATGATTGCCCAGGTCGGCAGCATCTCCGCGAATAGCGACTCTACGATCGGCAATATCATTGCCGAGGCGATGAAGAAGGTCGGCAAGGATGGCGTGATCACAGTCGAGGAATCCAAGACGATGACCACCGAGTTGCAGACCGTGGACGGGATGCAGTTCGACCGCGGCTACCTTTCACCCTATTTCGTGAGCGACGCCGAACGCATGGAGTGCGTTTTCGAAGATCCCTACATCCTCATTCATGACAAGAAGATCAGTAACATGAAGGACCTGCTGCCAATCCTGGAACAAATCGCGCGGGCAGGCAGGCCACTGCTGGTAATCGCCGAAGAAGTGGAAGGTGAAGCATTGGCTACGCTCGTGGTTAACAAGCTTCGAGGTACGCTGAGCGCCTGCGCGGTGAAAGCCCCGGGTTTCGGAGATCGCCGAAAGGCCATGCTGGAAGACATTTCCATCCTGACGGGTGGCACGGCCGTGATGGAAGAGACCGGCAACAAACTGGAGGGCATCAAGCTGGAGGAACTGGGCCGCGCGAAACGCGTAACGGTCGACAAGGATACCACCACGATCATCGATGGCGCCGGATCGCAGAAGAATATCGAAGGGCGTATCAGGCAGCTCCGGGCCCAGATCGAAGAAACAACATCGGACTACGACCGCGAGAAACTGCAAGAGCGGCTGGCGAAACTTGCCGGTGGGGTGGCGATCATCAGGGTCGGCGCGGCAACCGAGACCGAGATGAAAGAAAAGAAGGCCCGTGTCGAGGATGCTTTACAGGCAACTCGCGCAGCGGTAGAGGAAGGCATCGTGCCCGGCGGAGGTGTGGCTCTGCTGCGAGCATCGATCGCGCTGCAGACTCTTGCGCTTGGGGGCGACGAGCAGTTCGGAGTGACCATCGTACGTCGGGCTTGCGAAGAGCCGGTCCGCCAGCTTGTGCTGAATTGTGGGACCGAAGGAGCCGTCGTCGCCGAGAAGATCAAAAATTATCAGGATCCGAACTTCGGCTTCAACGCAGCCACAGAAGAGTACGAAGACCTGGTGAAGGCCGGTGTCATCGATCCTACGAAGGTAACGCGGTCCGCACTGCAGAACGCAGCGTCTATCGCCTCGCTAATGCTCACGACGGAAGCCATGGTCTGCAGCGCTGTGGATGAGGTCGACACTTAAGCGTCTGTGCGATGGCCCGGCAAGGAGCCCGATGAACAAGAGACTGTTAAAACGCCACAAGCGCCAGGTTTCGCGCGCCAAAGAGAGGATAAGGATCTCGGAACCGGACGTGCGGCCGCCGGAACAAGTTAGGGCGGCAAGACAAGCAAGCCGCGCTGCCACCGATCGGCGTACCGGTGCTCATCCACGTTACTCTACCCCGCCGACTCAAGGCCGTGCCGAAGCTGCCACAGATGCCCCCTTGCAGCCGGTACCCGAGCGCGGCGCATCGACTGCATCGGACCCGGGCTGCGCTGCAGACCGCGATGGTAAGGGCGATGGCGGCCCAGAGAGGCCATTCGAACGAGGCAAGGAGGTCATGTGAAAAACATTTTTGTGGGCAACCTGCTTTCGGAGACGACGGCGGAATCAATCCGCTCCTTCTTCCAACCAGTCGGAGCCGTTCGCAAGGTCAAGTTGATGCTGGACAGGAAAACGGGCCTGTCTCGCGGATTCGCTTTTATCGAAATGGCCGAGGCGGAAGCTGACAGGGCCATTGCCACACTAAACGGCAAGGTTCTTGACGGCCAGGTGGCCGATGTCCACGAAGGACGCCAGAAAGTGCACGGACGCGCATCGCCGGAGCGCCTTATTCGGAAGGACGCAGCCCCGGACCATCCGTAGTGCCGAGGCGTTCATCGCCGTGCGGGTAGATGTGGGACACCAACATGCCGTTTGAAGAACACGGACACGAGCCTCTACCGCCAACCACTCTGATCGGACGACATCCAAAAGGGACTTGCGCGCGGGTTCTGCTCACATCGGTCTTTGGTCCCTATGCACGGGACGACGAGTTCGGCAGTCGCCGCATCAACCCGATGGAGCTTTATCACAACCAGGTGACGCGCGAGCAGGGCGCATTCTCAATTCGGATGTTCCCCCGCTCCTGGGGGATCATGATGATCCAGCAGAACATCTCGGCGCCCTGTACAGTACTCGACTTCCCCACCCGCGAGAGCTTTCAAGAGGAACTCGCCGCCGGCGATTACGACATTGTCGGCATCTCCTCGATCGTCATCAACGTCGGCAAGGTGACGGAAATGTGCCGGATCGCGCGGCGCATCGCGCCAAACGCGGTGATTGTCGTGGGAGGGCACGTCACGGCTCTTCCCGACATCGAGAAAAAGGTCGATGCCGACCACTTCGTGCGAGGCGATGGCATCTCCTGGATGCGGCGTTATCTGGGCCAGGATGACAACGCTCCCATCCGCCATCCGTTGATTGTTTCGGGGTTTGGCACGCGTGCGATGGGTGTTAGAGTGCCCCAAGCGCCCCGAAGCACTGCCGCAACGATCATTCCGTCCGTGGGCTGCCCGATGGGCTGCAATTTCTGCGCGACCTCCGCCTTCTTCGGAGGCAAAGGCAAGTTCCTGAACTTCTATGAGAGTGGCCAGGACCTGTTTCGTGTGATGTGCGAGGTGGAGTCGTCGCTGAAGGTCCGCTCGTTCTTCATCATGGACGAGAATTTCCTGCTTTACCGCAAGCGTGCTCTCGAACTGCTGGATTGCCTGAAAAATGCGGACAAAGCATGGGCACTGTACGTATTTGCTTCCGCCAACGCGATCCGCCAGTACTCAATGGAGGAACTGGTGCAGTTGGGAGTTTCCTGGATCTGGATGGGGCTGGAGTCACCCCGCGCATCCTACGTAAAGCTCCAAGGCGCCGACACTGTGGTGCTGACGCGTGAGTTGCACTCTCACGGCATCAAAGTGCTCGGGTCAACCATTATCGGGCTCGAGCACCACACTCCCGAGAACATCCAGGCGGAGATTGAACATGCCGTGTCGCACGAAACCGACTTTCACCAGTTCATGCTCTACACGCCGGCTCCGGGCACTCCTCTCTATGCCGAGATGCTCGCCGCGAACCGCATGCTTGAAGGGATCGACGTGGCGGACATGCACGGCCAGGACAAGTTCAATTTCTGTCACACAGCCATTTCCCGCGACGATTCGAAGCGCTGGCTGGACTGGGCCTTCCGGCGCGACTTCGATCTCAATGGCCCTAGTCTTTTCAGGATTTGCAGAACGACACTGGAAGGCTGGCGGCGTCATAAGGACCATCCCGACGAGCGCGTCCGGAGGCGATTCAACTGGGAAGCGCGCTGGTTGAGCACCGCCTCAAGTGGCCTGCTTTGGGTGATGCAGCAACGCCTGAAGAACGCCAATCCGGTTGTCAGCGCAGTGGTCAGCTCTCTGCGGCGGGATGTTAGCTCCGAGTTCGGTCCGTTCACTCGGCTGGCGAACGGACTGCTCGGTCCCTTCCTGCTGTGGACCGCGCGCCGCGAAGAGCGGCGGCTTGCCCACGGTGTGACGTATGAACCAAGCCCTGTCGTGGACCGCCGCAATTGGGTCCCGATGGGCTCAAGACCGACGATGCAGGGGCTCCTTCGGGGCGCTGACATCCCTTTCCCCGCGACGGAGCCTCGATGAAAATACTTTTATACTGCCCGGACAACGGTGTCACCAGAAACTTCATGCCTCACCTATGGATGTTTCTGCTCCAATCGCTCACGCCGCGGGAACACGAGGTGCTGCTGATCGACGGCAATACACAGCCGATGAGTGATGCCGATGTGGTTCGGTATGTGCTCGACCGCAAAATCGGGTTGGTTGGGATCGGCGCTATGACCAGAATGGTCGCCAAGGCATACCGGGTTGCCGATGCCCTTCGCGCTGCCGGCGTGCCGGTGGTGATGGGCGGACCGCACGTGACGGAGGTGCCCGGCGAAGCGCTCGGCCGGGATGGCTGCCCACGCCACGCCGACGCAGTGGCGTTGGGCGAGGCGGACGAGACATGGCCTCGGATTGTCGAAGATGCGGCTGCTGGACGGTTGAAGGAAATCTACGCGCCGGTGGACGCATTTGGTCAGGAGCGCAAGCCTGACCTCCAGAACTACCCCGAGATACCGTGGGAATCCATCGATATCTCCCAGTTCAACCGAATTCCTGGCTTCTTCCGGTCGATCATGGCGCACTTTCATCAGCCCTGGGAGACGTTTCACATCATTCCAATTGAATCCGGGCGCGGCTGTCCGTACGGCTGCGACTTTTGCACGGTGACCGGGTTCTTCGGCGATTCGATCCGTTATCGTTCCAATCAGAGCATCGTGAACGAAATGCTGCGGCTGAAGGCGCGCGCCCAGCGAACACGGGGTAAGATCGCGGTCTTCTTTGTGGATGACAACTTCGCCATCAACGTGAAGCGTACAAAAGCGTTGTTGCGCGACATTATCGCCGCCGGCGCGCAACTATCCTGGGTGGCCCAGATCAGCGCGAACCTTCTGCGGGATGAGGAGTTGGTGGACCTCATTGCAGATTCGGGCGGCAAATGGATCTTCATCGGCATGGAGTCGCTGGATCCAGCAAATCTTGCCAGCGTAAACAAGGGTTTCAACAAACCCGACGAATATGCGACAGTGCTGGCGCGGTTAGCGCGCAGAAATGTCTACGCGATCACCTCTTTCATCTTTGGCCTGGATCACGACTCGCCCGGCGTGGCGGACCGTACGCTGGCCCAGATACGAGACTGGCCGCCTGTATTGCCGGTCTTCGGGCAGATCACTCCCTTCCCGGCGACTCCGCTCTACGCCCGCCTGGAGGACGAGGGGCGGCTCACACGGCCGAAACACTGGCTGGAGTTCGCGCCCTTCCAGATGGCTCACACGCCGTTGAAGATGTCCGTTCCAGAAGTGCAAGCCGAAGTTCGGCGCGCCTGGTCGCATTCTTACAGTTCGGCTGAGACAGCAAGAGCAATCGAGTCCATCGCAGATGAGCCCGTCCCGTACAAGCTCAGCCATTTGATTGCACGGATGTTCTTCCGGGGCATCTATTTTCCGCCGAAAGGGGCATGGGGCTGGATGAGAGTGATTGCGCAGAACCGGGCCTCGGTCTTCCGTCTCGTGAGGGAATCGTTCACGCAATGGCATGGAACAAATCGGAGCCCGGCGCGGCTCGAATTCGAAGCCGGCGCGCCGCGGCAGGAGCGTTGTGAAGACGCGTAGGCTACGCAATATCGGGTTCCATTTTTCACTCGCAGTCGGCTCCCTGCTTGGGGTGCTGTTGCTTGTTCAATCCATCGCCACCTATTACCAGGTCTCCAGAATCCTGGTCACAGCCGAATTGCGGAGACAGGCCCTGCGGCAGACCGCCGCAGTCGAGAGGAGTTCTCAGTGGTTGGGTGTTCGGGAGCCCGCGGACCTGAGCCCGGTGCTCAAGGAAATCCGGGAGGAGGAGCCGCTGAAGATCGCTTGGATCCGGGTGATCGATATCGCCGGTAACGCGCTGATCCAGGATGGAAGCCCGGTTGGATCACCGATCAGACCTGAGAAATTGCGGCGAACCACCGACGGAACGACCTCGGCCTCTGAGGTTCGAAACACCGCGCGCGGCAAAGTGGAGGTAAGCCTCCTGCAATTGCGACTTGCCCGCCGACGGCCGGATCCCGGAGCGCGAGAGTCGGCGCGCATGCCTGGTATCCGACCGGTCCCGTGGTTCATCGAGATAGCACTGTACCGGGATAGTGCTTCCGCCGTTTTCGGCCGCTTGCGAGGCGATCTGGTCGTCAGTTCCCTGGCAGCGCTCGGACTCGTCGGGTCGATGATTGTCTTATGGCTTCGTTTTCCCGGTTATGTTCGGGGAAAGCAGTTGGAGCAACAGACGGAACTTGCCCGCCAGGTCCAGAGAGATTTTCTACCCTCTGCGGACGTGGCGCTCGATACTCTGGACTTTGCCGCCGAGTGCGCCCCGGCGCAACAAGTCGGCGGTGATTTTTACGATGCCTTCTCAGACGGCCAGGGCCGGATCGCGCTGGTGCTGGGGGACGTCTCGGGGAAGGGATTGCCGGCGTCGGTTGTCGTTGGTTTGCTCCTTGGGGCAGTACGCGCCAGCGGCTGGATGACCGGCAGCGCCGAGCATGAATCGGCTTCGCGGCGGCTCAGTGAACTCTTGCGCACGAGAACGTCGCTCGAGCGGTTTGCGAGCTTGTTCTGGTGCTACTACGAAGGCACTGCTCAGGCGCTCCATTATGTCAATGCCGGGCATCTGCCTCCCATGCTCGTAAGGCGGAATGGTGGCGGCGAACTTGAGGTTCAACGCCTCACGGAGGGTGGGCCAGTGTTGGGCTTGCTCAAGGATGCCGATTACCGGCAAGGCCACGCCGCAGTTCGCCCCGGAGACCTGCTCCTTCTGTATTCGGATGGAGTTGTAGAAGCGGAGAGTGCTTCCGGCGAGCAATTCGATGAAGCTCGTCTCCTCTCAGTCGTGAAAGATAACTGGGGCAGACCGACAGCGAAAATTCGAGATGAAATGCTCGGGCGAGTTCACAGGTTTCTCGACAATGGGCAGGCCCAGGATGATGTCACTCTGGTTGTCGTGCGAATCGCCTCTCCGCGCGTGGAAGACGATTCCAAATCACCCGAGCGTTGCGCCGGGCTGACGGAGGTCCTCTAAGTGCTATTCGCACGGTGCCCACATTGCCGATCTGTCGATTTCAGGGACGTGGGCGACCGGAACTCCTTGGAGAAAGCTCTCCGCTGGCTGCTTCTGCCCTTCCGGTGCACGCTCTGTGGCCGCCACTTCTTCGTCCTTCGCTGCCTTGCGCCGGATGACGGGACGGCATGAATGGGCGGCCGTCCTGGGCGGACGGCCGCTGTTTCGAAAGTTGATTACCAGCGCGGTTCGCGCCGTTGACGCGCGTAGCTACCGCCGCCGCTTCCCTGGCTCTTGGGACGAGCTTCATTGACGTTCAGCGCGCGACCCTCGAAATTCGTGCCATTCAGGCCGGCGATGGCACGGTCAGCTTCCTCTGTTTGGCTCATTTCCACAAACGCGAAGCCGCGGGAGCGGCCGGTGTCACGATCCGTCACCAGATTGACGCGATCCACCGTTCCATACTGCTCGAACATCGAACGCACGGATGAATCGGTAGCGGCAAAATCCAGATTGCCTACAACGATATTCTTCACTTTTACTCTTTCTGTCTTTCAATCGGCGGGCAAGACGAGGCAGATCAGGACGGCCAAGCTCTGGCGGGACTTTTAAAAGGCTCTCCGAGCAGTCCCGACCTATGCACTCGCAGCACGTAGGCAATGGCATCCCGATTGCGGCGCTCTTCGTACTTTGTTTTGACACCCTCAGGCGCAGGCCTGATAATAGAAGAGAAGTGAGCATTTCCGTTCACTCGCGGATTGCCTGAACTAAGGCAGACGATCCGCCCCACCTCTTAGCTACCCACCCCACCAGGAGGATCAATGCGTATACGCGTTGTGAAGTGGCTTTGTGTCGCGGCGCTCTTCGTCGCTTTCGTCCTTTGGCAATGGATCGCGGACTACGAGTTGCTGTTAAGGGCAGTCGTATGTTCGGGGGCCGCTGTTGTGGCCGTTCAGGCATTCCGTTCGGCCCGGCATCGTTGGACGATCTGTTTCCTCACGATCGCGCTTCTTTTCAACCCGGCAATTCCGGTTTTTCCCCTTGCCAACACGGTGGGCCTCGTTGCGGCCGTGCTCGCCGCTGCAGCGTTCGCAGTTTCATTGAACAAGCTGAAGTCGCTACCGCTGCTCTCCATGCCATCCATCACGGATCGCAATCCAGGCAGTGAATCGCTGTGACACGAAGGCGGGGCTTGTCCATCTCGATCGAGCGGTGGCAGTCTTTCGAAAGCGGCCTTATGCTCAATCTGTCTGGAATCAGGATCTGCAGCCCGGGAGGAGCCGACCATTTTGAAGAACATCAAAATTGAAGTGACCCTGGAGGAACTATTACTCTTAACCACTCTGATGTCGGATCAGTTATTCCGCCGGGAGTTCATCGATCCGAAGATGCCGGGCTATAAAGGAGACCCGGAGGAACTGGCAAAAGGCAAGGACCTCGTCGTCCGCTTCAAGTCCATGGCTCGTGAAGCTTCGGGCTCGGCGGTTATTGCCCGGTGAGGCACGTGCCCAGCCACCTTTCCGTTAATCGGAATGGAGTTCCAGATGCCGTTTGAAAAGTTCACTCCGCAGTCTTTCACCCCGGTTTCGGTACGGGCTAATGCCCCAACCGCACCAGGTATCTACGGCATCTCCAACGCACGGGAGTGGATCTATATCGGAGAGAGCGATAACATCCAAGCCTCGTTGTTGCATGATCTTCAAAAAGGCGGTTCGGCGCTCCTGAAACGATTCCCCACGGGATTTGTTTTTGAACTCTGCAGCGCGGACAGGCGGGCCAGGCAGGACCGGCTGATTCAGGAGTACGAGCCCGTGTGCAATCGGCGATTGTTGGGGGACGATATGGGTGGAACGATATGATTGACAACTCCACGGCGCCAAAGCAAGAAGGCGGAAAGGCCCAGTTCTTTCTCACGGGATTTACCCAGGCCGCTGGTATTCGGATCTACGCGTTTCAGGGCAGGGCCGATGCCAGTCGGATGGACTGGACGGTCGAAGTCGATTTGGCTCTGATTCCAGGATATGGAATCCGAATTCAGGATCTTCCGCTATTGTGCCGCGAACTTCTGCAGCAGCAGGCGCAGCCCGATGAAAAATGCGCCGTTGTGTTCACGGAACAGCGAATGCGCAGCCACGCAGAAAAGCTTGCAGCAGCCCGACATGAGGCCGAACACAAGAAGCAGCCAAGGCATTTCGCGAGCGCGGACGCCGAGACCGGTTGGCGGCCACATTTGCGATAGGTCCTCGCTTTTCACCACGGCACGAACACGACGGTATAGTCTGCTCCCCGGCGCGCCTGCAATTTCATTTCACGCCGCGAGCCACTCGCGAAGTTTGTGATAAATCGCGGCGCGTGTCAGCAGATCCCTGTGGGTCATCCCGTGAACGACCCATTGGTCGGATGGAGCGAAGGCGAGCATGCGCGCTGGTTCCTTGTGCCGGCCCAGCGCGCTATCGATACTCACGAATTCATCGCCGAAGCCCCCCGCGAACCCGCCCTTGCTGGCCGCAATCGCGAAACACCGGACGCCGCCGGGAAGCGGCAGCGGCAGACGCCGGTCGGCCGAATTCTGAAACCGGTCGATAAACACCGCGACGCTCTGCGATGACGGCCGCACCTGTCGTCGACGACTTGGCGGGCGGCGGATCAATTGCCCAATCGTAATGATCGCTGGCTCACGGCGGAGACGAACGCTCAGGGTTCAAGCAAACGGTGACGAGTCTCTTCGATCTGTTGCGCCAGGCGCCGTTCGTCGGGAAGTGCCAGTTGGTACTCTCGCGCCAGCACGGTCTTCCGAAGGCCCTCCAGAGCGTAGTGTGCGATTGCTGCGTCTCGTTCGGAGCATAAGATGAGACCAACAGGCGGGTTCTCATCCGGCAAGCTCCAATGCTCGCGCGCATAGTTCAAGTAAAGATTCATCTGTCCAGCATCGGAGTGAGTAAACTTGCCGATTTTCAGATCGATAACGACGAGGCAACGCAGCCGGCGATGAAAGAGTAGCAGGTCGATACGATACCATTCCGTACCGACGCGGAGTCGTCGTTGGCTGCAACAAACGCGAAATCGTTGCCGAGTTCCAGGAGGAATCTTTCCAGCTCGTTTATGAGAGCACTCTCAAGGTCCGACTCAGAGTACTCGTCCTTAAGGTTGAGGAATTCCAACACAAACGGATCCCGAATCTCATAGTCCGCAGCGGCTGGTTCGACCTTGGAAATCGATGCCCTTTTCTTGCTGCGAAGGCGCTCGTACGCCCGACTCGCGATCTGCCGATCCAGTTCGCGGACGGACCACCCGCCACGCAACGATTCGTTTTCGTAATGAAGCCGAGCTTGCGACTCGGGAACGGTCAACAGCCGAACGTAGTGTGACCATGAGAGGGGAAACAGCGGGCCCTTGGGAGAAAGTCCAGACAACGTCTGGACTTTCGGCTTCGCATCTGAAAATTCAGACGGCGTCTGGATTTTCTCGCGATAGGCAAGAAAGAACTGCCGCATCTGAAAAACGTTCGTCCGGGAGAACCCTCGGCCAAAGCGCGCGGTCAAGTCCTTGGCGAGGTTCGCTACGAGTTCATCGCCGTACGAAGCTCGATCGGATCCCTTTTGTTCCTGCTCCACAATCCGGCGCCCGATCTGCCAATACGTCGAAGTCATTATGGCGTTGACCGCCCGCCCCGCAGACTGCCGGGCGTGTTCCAGCAGCAGGGACACCTCGATAACAGCGTTTCGTACCCGGCAGGTCCTGAAGACTGCGGCAGTTTCTTATTTGGCATCCATCATCCGAGGCAATCGTGCCTAGAAATTTGAAAGCTTGATGCGACTTTCGCGCATATCGCCTATGACCATTTCACCGCAAGTCGCCAATGCATGCCCGGTTCGGCATCCCCTGGAGCGGCCAAATTCAAGGTCCGATCCCTTCCCAAGAAGCGCTTTACCGTCGGGGCATCCGACCGTGTCAAAACCGTGTCAAAACTCCCTGCGTTGGAGCTGTTGGGGTTAGCTTTGAGCGAAAAGCAGATTCCCCAAATCGTTGAAAACAGTAAGAAGTGTGGAGAATTATTAGAGCCGTTAGAACGGGATGGGATGCGCCCAAGGCATGCGCCACTGAGAGCTGGTATGCGATCTGCGCCAATCCACATCGCGCTGCGGATCGATCACCGGTCACGCCCTCCGATCCCACCATATAGGAGGTTGTGGGGTCGGGGCTTCAGCCCTGCAGCCGCCCTTTCGGGCGGCATCGCGTCACCTTTGGTGGTCCCCGCGGGCCATGAGGCGCTCCCTAGCGGTGCTCCGGAATACGGCGCGAATTTCTGAACGCATCTACTAAACCAAGTTAGACGTCCAGCGCCAGCGGTCCCGTGCTGTCGCCTAGCTTCTCAATCCGTACGCCCACCTTGCCGAGGAGCGTGACCAGCAAGTTGGTCATAGGGGTGTTTTCAGGGTAGGCCAGATGGCGGCCGGTCTGGAACTGGCCGCCGAGTTTGCCCGCCAGCAGGCACGGCAAATCGAAGTGGCGATGCAGGTTGCCATTGCCCATCCCGCCGCCGTAGAGAATCAGGCTCTGGTCGAGCAACGTGCCGTCGGCATCCGGCGTCGCCTTCAACTTCTCGAGGAAGTAGGTCAGCAGTTGCACGTGATAGGTGTCGATCTTCGCCTTCTTGGCGATCAACTCCGGATCGTTGCGGTGGTGCGATACCGGATGGTGCTGCTCGGGAACTCCGATGTTCGGATACGTGCGTGGGCTCAGTTCCCGCGCCATGATCATGGTGAAAATGCGTGTAATGTCGGCGCGGTATCCCAGCAGCGTTAGGTCGAACATCAACTTGGTGTGTTCTTCGAAGGTCTCGGGGACATCCGTAGGACGGTCCGGCAGTTCGATGGTTTGCGCGCCGCGCTTTTCCACGTTTTGAATGCGATGCTCGACCTCGCGCACCGAATCGAGATATTCGTTGAGCTTAGTCCGGTCGCCGGGGCCGAGCGTGCGATCCAGGCTGGCGGCCTCCTCCATCACCGAATCTAGAATGCTGCCCGACCTCTTCGCCTGCGCCAGCCGTTGGGCGGCGCTGCCACCGTCGCCGAACAGCCGCTCGAAGATCACGCGCGGGTGAGACTCAGCGGGATTGGGAGTGGTCTCGTTGCGCCAGGAAATCGTGTTCACATAGAAGCAATCGCCGGAATCGCAGGCGCCCTGGGTGGGCGCGTCCAGGTTCAACTCCAGGGAGGGCACCTGGGTCGATTTGCCAATCTCGCGGGCGGCGAGTTGGTCGGCGGTGGTGGCGAGCCGCACCTCGACGCCGGGCTGCGTGCGGTCATAAGCGTGAACCCCGGTAAGCCACGCGGCCGAAGCCCGGGGATGGTCGCCGGTGCCATCGCCAAACGTATCCGCCTGCCGATGCGCCAGGCCGCTAAGAACGTTGATGTACCCGCGGACCGGTTCCAGGGGCTTCAAAATCGGTGGCAGATCGAAGCCGGCGCCGGTGGTGGCAGGTTTCCACTGCTCTTGAATCACGCCGTTCGAGACATACACAAACCCCAGGCGCGGCACGGAAGCGGTCTTGGCGGAAAGAGCCGGCACCATCGCGTCCATCAGCGGTAACGCCATGGTCGTGCCAAGGCCTCGCAGGAACGTGCGGCGGGGCAACGCCCGCTTCGTGATGAACCTCATGCTGCCCTCCGGTCTGCTAACCACCTCGCGGTCGCGGCTCGGTAAAGCCGTCTGCCTCAGACCACCATATCAAAATCGAACTGCTAGCGCGCCGCCTGACGGGTTACGGCCGTACCTTGCGCCTCCCGCATTTGAAATGCCGGGCTCTTCACCACGCCCAAAACCAGCGATGCGAAGGTATTGTTGTGTTGCGCCGCCTCGCGGACGATCGCGCGCACGGCCGGTGCATCGTAATACTGCACGTTCCGTCCAATCGCATACATCAGCAACTTCTCGGCGATGGTCGAGACGAACTGCTCGGGATGCGCCAGTAAGGCTTTTTTCAGGCCCGCCACACCTACGAATTGGCCGCCTTCCGGGAACGCCCCGCTGGCGTCGATGGGGTTCTCGCCGTCGCGATCGCGCCAGCGGCCGATCGCATCGAAATTCTCCAGAGAGAAACCGATGGGATCCATGCGCGCATGGCAGCCGGCGCAAGCGGGGTTGGCGCGGTGTTGAATCATGGCCTCGCGCATCGAGAGCTTCTTCCCCCCGTCGCCCGATTCGGTTTTGAGCGCGGGGACATTCGGAGGGGGAGGTGGCGGCGGAGCGGAGAGCAGGTTTTCCAGCACCCACTTCCCGCGGACCACGGGCGAGGTGCGGGTGGCGTAGGAAGTGATGGTCAGAATGCTGCCTTGCCCCAGCAGCCCACCACGGGGGCTATCCGGGGGCAATGTGACGCGGCGGAAGTAACTGCCTTCGATGTTGGGGATTCCGTAGTGCCGGGCCAAGCGTGCATTTAAGAAGGTATAATTCGCGGTGAGCATCTCCAGCACGCTGCGGTTCTCGCGCAACACGCTGTCCAGGAACAGGTCCGTCTCGCGGCGGAAAGCTTCCCTCAGAGTCTCGTCGAACTCCGGGAACAACAACTCGTCGGGCCGCTTCGCCTCGATGTCTCGCAGGAATAACCATTGCTCGGCGAAATTGGTGACGAGAGCTTCGGAGCGCGGGTCGGCCAGCATGCGGCGCACCTGCTGCTCCAGGACTTGCGGCTCGCGCAAATGGCCGCTAGCAGCGGCGTCGAGCAGTTCGTCATCGGGGATGCTGCTCCAGATAAAGAAGGAGAGGCGCGAGGCCAGTTCCGTATCGGTAACGGCGTACGGGGTTCCGGCGGCCACGTTTGGCCGATCGTGCTCCACGCGGAACAGGAACTGCGGGCTCACCAGCAGCCGTTGTAAAGCCTGTTCAATCCCTCGATCGAAACCGCCTTCGGCGCGCCCGGCCTTATAGAAAGGTAGCAGCAGGGCAATATCACTTTCGGTTACAGCCCGGCGAAAAGCGTGTCGAGCCAGGGTGGAAAGTATCTGGTTCGCGCAGGCGGATTCTTCGGCGCCGGTCTGCGGATGGCACACGAAGATCCTGCGCCGGGCGGGCGAATCGCCCGGACCCTTGGCGTCGTAAGGGCCGCTGATCGTCACGTTGGCGATGGCGGCCTGTGTGCCCCGGCTGCGCATCCTGGGGCGCAGAGTTTCTTCGTCACGAATGGCGTCGCGCTCGATAAAGGTGACGCCAATCGCCCGTGGACCCGCCTTCAGAGGCACTCGAAATTCAAACGGCTTGTTCGTGTCGGCTCCGCCGCGGCCCGCACGGCCTCCGCGGCCTCCCGGAGCCTCTCGCCCGAGCGTGACCGTTTGCACCTGTTCGCCATCCACCAGGATTTGCAACTGTTCCGGCTGGCGCGGCGCAGCTGCCAATTCGACCTTAATGACATAATCGCCATCCGCCGGGAAGTCGCTGCGGGCGAGCAAGCCGCCACGAGTGCCGAAGGGCAGGCCGTCCACGCGCTCGTCCTGCGGCTGCTCATCCGATAAGCGGTAGCGGTTCACCAGCACCGGCGCGGCCGGGTCGCCCACCGCGAACCGGCTGATCTTCTCCGCCGTGTCGAGGTAGCGCTCCATGGTGGTGGGCGAGACAAACAGCAGATCGGCGATATTATCGAAGCCGCTGGCGGCGTTGTCGTCGGGAAGCAGGAGCGAGAGGTCCAGTTCCTTGGGAAGCGCGTCCAGCCCCAGCAGGTCGCGGATGGCGTTCTGATATTCGGTGCGCGTCAGGCGGTGCAACAGAGGCAGTTTGCCTGCCTCCGGTTTAGCCTCGGCGGCGCGGTCCAGCGCGGATTCCAGAGTCGCGGCGGTGGATTCGTAAGTAGCCTCCTCTGGGCGCGGCATACCGGCCGGCGGCATGGCATTGGTGCGCAGCTTGCGCACCACCTTCTCCCAGATTTCGGCGTTCGCTCCAGGGTTCGCCGCGCCCGCGGGATCGAGCACCAGGCCTCCGGTTTTGAACTTGGCATTGTGACAGGTGACACAATAGCGGCTCACAACCTGTGTGGGCGTCAAGGCTTGTGCGGCCGCGGGGATCGTCAAGGAAGCGAAGAGAGACGCTATGCATGCGATTTGAGCGAGTAGTTTGAGCGCGTGGTCCGCTCCCTTGCGGTCGCGGCTCGGTTCAAGCCCGGAAGCGCGCGGACGAAGCCCCTTTTGCATCGGAAAACCGGACTCATTATATACTGAGCGAGGCGGGAGGTTGGTATGAAGCGGGCGCGCATCGGCTTCCTTTTCTCGATCTTTGCCGCGGGCATGTACGCCGCGGCGCCGGCCGATCTCATTGATGCCGCGAAGCAGTCGGATGCCCAGACCGTACGTTCGCTGCTCGCCAGGCACGTCAACGTCAACGCCACCGAACCGGACGGCTCGACGGCCCTGCACGAGGCAGCCCAGCACGATAATCTCGAAATCGCCCGTCTGCTGATCGCTGCCGGCGCCAATGTGAATGCGCCTACGCGATACAACATCACGCCGCTGACGCTTGCCTGTATGAATGGCGACGCGGCCCTGGTCGATCTGCTACTCAAGGCGGGCGCCGATCCCAACACCACTTCCGAGCAAGGCCAGACGGCGCTGATGACCGCGGCACTGACCGGCAAGGCCGATGCGGTGAAGGTCCTGCTGTTGCATGGCGCCAAAGTGAATGCGATCGAGCCCACCAAGGAGCAAACCGCGCTAATGTGGGCGGCGGCCGAGGGAAACACGGACGCGGCCGGTCTGCTGATCGAATTTGGCGCGGACCTGAAAGCGAAATCGAAGGGCGGCTTCACGCCGCTGCTGTTCGCGGTGCGCAATGCCCACATCGAAACAGTAAAGCTGCTGCTGGCGCACGCCGCGAATGCGAACGATACCGCGCCCGATGGCACCTCCGCGCTGAATATGGCCGTGGTGAACGCGTATTTCGAACTGGCCTCCGTGCTGCTCGATCACGGCGCCGATCCGAACGCGCCCGATCCGCGCGGATCCGCCTTGCACACGCTGGCTTGGCTGCGCCGGCCCGGTTCGGATGGCGCTGCCGGCGTAGGCAACACGCCGCATGCGCCGCCGCTTCCCACGGGTAACCTAACGGCCCTCCAACTGGCGCAGAAACTCCTGGAGCATGGAGCTAACCCCAACGTGCGCATTAGCTGGGAAGAGAAAAAGTTCGATAAAGAGGGCGGCACCGCCAAGAACCCGCCGCTCATCCAGCTTGGCCGCCATTACCTGAGCTATGTCGGCGCAACCCCGTTCTACATGGCGGCGCACAATGGCGATGCGGAGTACATGCGCCTGCTGGCCGCGCACGGCGCTGATCCGAAGATGCCGACTAAGTTTGGGATCACCCCGCTGATGGCCGCGGCCGGGCTGGATTATTGGGAAGGCGAAGCGCCCGGACCATTCACCGGATGCCCGGAAGCCGAGCGCCTGGAAGCGGTCAAACTCGCCCTCGAATTAGGCAACGATATCAATGCCCACACCGATTTCGGCGATTACCGCATGGATGGCGACCCCGCCTATACGCTGCTTTACTATCCCACCAATGTGGAAGAACTGCTCGATAAAGGCATGGGAGACCCGCGCTGGAACGGCGCCACTCCTCTAATAGCCGCGGTGGTATCGGGGCAGCCTTCCATCGTGCAATACCTGGTGGACCATGGCGCCCAGGTGGATGCCAAAACGAAACTCGGATGGACGCCGCTGATGGTGGCGCACGGAGTCTTCTTCGCCAATGCGAAAAAGGAATTTCCGGCTGCGGCGGCGATTCTGGAAAAAACGATGAACCGTTAGCGCGGGAATAGTGCCAGAGGACGCGGCTTCCATCCATCGCGCCGCAGGTCCATCTCTTCAGCGAGCCTAACCTTCGCCGCGGCAGTTCGTCATAATCGCTTAAGCCCCGGAAAGGAGCGGATTAGTGTCTCTTCTTGCGCAGGATCTCCGGTATGCGGCGCGGACCTTGGGCAACAGCCCTGGATTTGCGGCGATTGCGGTGGCGACTTTGGCCCTGGGGATTGGGGCGAATACGGCGATTTTCAGCTTTCTGGATGGCATCCTGCTCAAACCACTGCCGTACCCCGATGCCGGCCGCATCGTGCGCGTGCTGGAGAAGCCGCCGGGCGGCCCGCGCAATGGCATCTCCACGCTGAATTTTTTGGACTGGCAGAAACAGAACACCGTGTTCGATTTCATGGCGGCGCAGACGGGTGGCTCGATGACGCTTTCCGGCACCAGCGAACCGACGCTGTTGCACGTGGGTCGCGTCTCGACGCACTACTTCGATATCTTCGGGATCAAGGCGGCACTGGGCCGGACATTTCTTCTGGATGAGGATCAGTTGGGAAAGCAGAACGTGGTGCTGTTGTCGTGGGTGTTGTGGCAGAACCGGTTCGGCGGCGACCGCTCCATCCTGAACGGGACGATCCTGCTGGATAATCAGCCGTACACCGTGGTGGGAATTCTGCCGCCGGGCAGCGCCTTCGACCGCGCCTTCAACCAGGCGTGGCGGCCGCTGGCTTTCGAGCCGGCCAACATGACGCGCAACTTTCATTGGTTCGGCTCGTTCGCGCGGCTCAAACAGGGAGTTTCGCTCGCGCAGGCGCAGAAAGCCATGGACGTAATCGGAGCGCGGATCGCGCGCGATTATCCGGACTCCAACAAAGGCTGGGGCGTGGTGGTGGAGCGCTACAGCGACGTGATCATCGGGCCGGAATTGCGTACGGCGTTGTTGGTGATGATGGCGGCCACGGGCATGGTCCTGCTGATCAGTTGCGCGAATTTAGCAAATCTGGCTTTGGCCCGCGGCGTTGCGCGGGAACGGGAGGTCTCGATTCGTGCCTCGCTGGGAGCGGGGCGGTGGCGGTTAATCCGCCAGTTCCTCACGGAGAACGTCCTGTTAGCTTTGTGCGGCGGAGTGCTGGGCATCGGCCTCGGATACGTCACGATGCGGTACTTGCAGACATTGGTGCCGCCCAACGCGCTGCCGCGCGAAGTCCAGATCGGAATGAACACAGAGGTGCTGCTGTTTGCTATGGCGATCTCGGTGCTGACGGGCTTGGCATTTGGGATGGCTCCGGCGCTCCAGGCAACGTCTCCAGACCTGGCGAATACCATGAAGGAAGGCGGCCGCGGATCCACGGCGGGAGCGGCGCGCAAGAGAGTCCGCGATCTGCTGGTGGTGGCGGAAGTCTCTCTAGCCTTCGTGCTGTTGGTCGGTTCCGGGCTGATGATGCGCAGTTTCTTCCATCTGGTGAACGTAGATACCGGGTTCGACGCGAGCAATGTGCTGACCATGGGCTTGGCAACTTCGGACAAGCAGTATCCTGACCCTGTGCAACTCAACGCGTACTACCGCGAGATTCGCGCCGCCGTGGAGGCCGTGCCTGGGGTGCGCGAGACGGCGCTGACTTGCGCGCTACCGCTCCAAGGCTCGTGCTACGGGATGCCGATGCAGGTAGCCGGCCGTCCGGTCGTCGATCGCGCCAACCGGCAGGGCGGCTTCTTCAAAATCGTAAGCCCCTCCTATTTCCACGCGTTGGGAATCAAACTGTTGAAGGGCCGAGCCCTTTCCGAGCACGACACTAAAGGCGCGCCGCCCATGATCGTAATCAATAACCGGCTGGCGCAACGGTATTTCCCGAAAGAGAATCCGATCGGGCAGCGCATCCTGATTCAGGAGATCATTCCCGGAAAGACACAGCTCGGGAACGAAATCGCATGGGAAGTAGCCGGGGTGATCGCCGATGAGAAAGTCAACGGACTCAACGATGAGGCCAGCGCCGGTGTGTATGTGTCCAACGAGCAGACGGCTGGCTATGGGATGAACCTCGTAGTTCGAGCCAATGGGGACCCGGCGCGCTTGCAGAAGGCCATTACCGCGGCGATCCACGGTGTCAACCGGAACCAGGCGATCAGCGATATCCAGACACTCGAGCAGATCAAAGCGGATACCTCGCTGGGCCAGCGGATCGAGACCGCTTTGATGGGGGTCTTTGCAACGGTGGCGCTGTTGCTGGCGGCCATCGGCATTTACGGGCTGATCGCGTATTCAGTAGCGCAGCGCACGCACGAAATGGGCATTCGCGCGGCGCTGGGAGCTTCCCGCGGCAGCCTCCTGAAGCTGATCCTGTATCGCGGCTTGGCTATGACCGGCCTGGGATTGGCCATTGGGTTCGGCGGCGCGATCGCGGTCACCCGTGCCATGAGCAGCATTCTGTACGGCATAGGAGCGCGGGACCCGATGACCATGGCTCTGGTGGGCGCCATCCTGGCTGGGGTGGCGCTGGCAGCATGCTACATCCCGGCGCGCCGGGCGACGCAAGTAGATCCGCTCGTGGCGCTGCGCTACGAGTAGACCCTAACTCGATTGGTTGCAGCGCCATGCACCACGCGCCCGACTGTGTTAATCTGGAATTGTCTTTTGATCTTCCCGCAACAGCCTGGCCGAAGTCCAATCTGCCTCGTCTATAGCTCGAACAGTCAAAAACAGAAAGAAATCGCAACATGAAAAATATCTTTGTGGGCAATTTGGATTTTGCTGCAACCGAATCTTCCGTCCGATCGCTCTTTGAGCCGTATGGGCAAGTGCAACGTGTGAACGTGGTGACCGACCGGGATACCGGCCGTTCGCGCGGCTTTGCATTTGTGGAGATGTCCGATTCGACCGAAGCCGACCGGGCCATCACGGCTCTGAACGGCATGCAACTCGATGGCCGGGCGCTGAATATCAATGAGGCCCGCCCGAAGTCCGAGGGCGGCGGTAGCAGGGGTTTTGGAGGCCGCTCCGGGAGCGGCGGCCAGCGCCGGCGCAGCGAACCGCGCTGGTAAATCGTTAGTATTTCGAGGGCCGGGCTGGACCCGGCCCCGCAGATAGGAGGCCGATTCGAAATTATGCGAACGCGCACTTCGTTTCAAAAGCGACAAAAAGAACTCGCCCGGATGGAGAAGCAGCGAGACAAAGCCGCCCGGCGATTGGCACGCAAGCAGGAAAAAGCCACCGGTGAGCCAGATGCCGGCTCCGAAGAGACATTAGACCCATCGGCCCACGAAGGTTCCGACGAGCCGGTTTCCATTGCAGATAACGAGTAAGGTCGCGGGCCGCCCCGCCGGTTTGGCGCTATTTCGCCTGCGAGATCCAGTTCGCTATCGCCTTATATTCGGGATCGTCCTTGGAGGCGAACTGCCGGCCGCCGCCGTGGAATCGATCCCCGCCGGCTTCCGGCGATAGCGGGTGCATGAGCAGGCGGCTGTCGGCGGGATCGCCCGGTTTCACCAGCTTAGACACCGACGCGAAATTCTTGCGCGACTGTTCCTCGGTCCAACCGGTGCTTCCCGGCGCCAGTGCTTCCAATTTGAACGCGCTGTTATTGGCCGAATGGCACACCACGCACCGGGCGTGGCCCGTGCGCTTCTTCAGGAAAACCGGTTCCACCTTCGTCCGGTAGACTTCAAAATCCAGCGACTGCGCGGCCACAACTCCCGCCACCAGGACCGCTCCGATGGACAACCGTGTAAAAAGCATGATCACCTCATCTCACCGCTTGCTCACGCGCGCGGCTCCGAAATTCGTTCTCCATTCTTCAAAACAAAAGAGCGCGTGATCTGTTTGAGATTCTGCGTGCCGCACTCGCGCATGGTGAGTTGCAGTTCGGCCCGCAAAATGTCCAGCACCCGCTCCACGCCGTCCTGACCGAAGGCACTCATCGCCCAGACATACGGCCGGCCGATGCCCACGGCGCGCGCGCCGATGGCTAGCGCCTTGAAAACATCGGTGCCGCGCCGAAAACCGCCATCGACAAACACCGGATAGCGGCTTCCGACCGCATCGATCACTTCGCCCAGATCCTCAATAGTTCCGCGCCCGTCCTCGGTAGCGCGGCCGCCATGGTTCGAGATGATCACTCCATCCACGCCGCGCTGCTGGGCCATCCGGGCGTCCTCGGCCGTTACCACGCCTTTGAGCATCAGCTTCATTTTGGTCAGCTTCTTCAAGCGGTCCACCAGCTCCCAATTCGCCGTGGCGGGGTTCATACCCCCTTCGATGCCTTTGAACATAGGCAATTCTTCGGTAGCCCGGCCGCCGCGCGCGGTGGCGTGGCAACTGGTGCACTGGCGTGTATCCTGGCGGCGGAAACGCTCGGCGGTCTCCAGATTGCGGCCGCCAAGGGTGTCCACGGTCCAGACGAGTACCGGACAACCCGCGTCCTCGACGCGCTTCACCAATCTCTCGGTACCTTCCCACCGCACGGGCATGTAAAGTTGATACCAGACCGGGGCGCCGCGAGCGTTGGAGACCTCTTCGACGGGAGTCGAGGTGGCGCTCGATAAAATCTGAACTGTGTTCTTCGCTTTGGCTGCCTTCGCCGCGGCCTCTTCACCTTCAGGGTGAAACATTTTCTGGCCGCCGACAGGGCACAGGAAAATCGGCGTTTCCCACGTCTGGCCGAAGACTTCGGTTTTCAGATCGGGCGCGGTGACACCGGCCAGGCGGTGGGGCCGCAACTGAAATTTCTGGAAGCCCGCGCGATTGGCCCGCTGCGTCGCATCGTCATCCACGCCGGATGCCATGTAACCCCAGTGAGCCGGAGGCAGGACTTTGCGCGCGGCCTCTTCGAAATCCATGAGGGCAAGCGCGTCCTTCGCAGTCTCGAGTTTTACCGCGGGCGCTTGTGCCCAAGCCCTCGCGAGCAAAGGACTCCCCGCCAGGAACCGCAGGAACTCGCGCCGCGCCGCTGGAGACGTCATAGCGGGCCATTGTATCACCGGCCGATTCGACCCGGGTGATAGAATGACTCGCATGAAACTGCGTCTTACGCTCTCAGCATTGTTCTTTGCCGCGCTGGCCTGTGCGCCGGCTTTCGCCCAGGAGCCCGTAAAGGGCGTGTCCGATCCCGATTCCCTTTTCAAAGATAAAAACAAAAAGCTGGACGCCATGAAGCAAACCGCGTATCACATCGAAAAGGATCTGCTCCAGTGCAACCACTGGGACGAAGCCGACAAGTGGCTGACGCCGGAGTACATTCAGCACAACCCGCTGGTCGCTTCGGGACGCGAAAAAGTGGTCGCGTTCTTTGGCAGCCGCCCCAAGACGCCCACCTGTGACAAGCTGAACGCCCCAGTCGTCGCCGTGCTGGCCGATGGAGACGTGGTGACCGTCGTCACGGCCCGGAATATGAAAGATAAGAACGGCAACCCTTATACCACCACTTGGTTCGACATGTGGCGGATCAAGGACGGGAAGGCTGACGAACACTGGGATCCGCAGACGAAGTAGCAGCGGTCAAAGCGGGCAGAGCCCGAATACCGTCGCGCTCCCCCAACTCGATCCAGCGCTCCGCGTTCTTGCGCGACCAGTAGAGTGCAGATCGCAACGAACCCAACTGTTCGGAAGGCTCGATTGCAATCACCTCTAGGGGCGTCGTTGGACCAGGGGGCGCTATTACGGTTCGCAGCACGCGAAAGGGCCATCCTGTAAGGCAGTTCAGGGCAATTGCACGCGTGGCGCCCATCTCGGCTGCGGCCCATAACGGCAGGGCGCCTTTCAAACCCCCATCCACGTACTGCCGGCCGTCGATCGTGACCGGAGGAAATAAAGCGGGAATGGAGCACGTGGCCGCCATGTGGCGCCAGGTGATCTCCGGCCACTGTACTAGGCGCGCACGCAGCCACGGCAGTTCTACAACCGTTAATCCAAAGGGTATCCGGGGCTGAAACTGCGACCACAGTTCGCGCCCCTTGTCGCAGAGCGGCGCCGGACGGAGGACGCGAATCCGCGCCAGCGACTCGTCCAGCCATTCGGCAACCACCTGCTCCGGCGTGGCGCCTCCGGCAATCGCCCACCCGTTCCATGCGCCCGCCGAGGCGCCTACTACCAGGTCAGGCTGAACATGCGAGGCAATCGCCTTCCATACGCCGGCTTCCCACGCGGCATACATCCCGCCGGCGGAAAGCACCAGAGCCGTCCTCACCCTTTCATGGTAGATCCAAAGGGCGGCGCGCCAAGGCAATGTCCTGATATCCAAAACCGCCCTGCACGTAGTCCAACAGTTCGAACCGCCGGCTTAGGAGATCGCGCACGTAATCCGGCGTGTGGTAGGCGGTGTGATACCACTCGGGAACAATGCCGCGCAGTTTTCGAGATGTGGCAAACAGAAAGCGGTCTTTTTCAATCTGCTCCCGGGGCTGCCCGGTCAAATGCTCCCAAGCCGCCGGGCCATGGAAGGTGGCCAGGAGGATTCCGCCCGGCTTCAGCACGCGAGCGAGTTCCGGCACCCACTCCTCATGCGCGGCGGCGTCGAGATGCGTGAAGACCGAGATGGCGAAAATGAAATCGAAGTTTTTCGGTGGAAACCCTAGGGGAGGCTGCGGCGCGCTGGTCCGGAAGTCGCCGCCTTGCAGATGTTTTTGGCACCAGGAGACGGCCTCCCCATCTACATCGGTCCCGGAAAACCGCGTCCCCGGAAAGCGAGGCATCAGCCACCGCAGCGTGCGCCCGCAGCCGCAGCCGAAATCGAGCGCTGTGCCGAAATCTCCCACAGTTCGGCCGATACCGGCGAGCGCCGCTTCGATCCGCTCGGCTGAGAGCCGTCCGATTTCGACAAACCGCGTCAAATTCGCGTCTTCCGCCACCCGAAACCGTAGCAGTGCGGGAGGTACTGGCAATTCTTTCTCGGGTCCGAATAATCCCTCCACACAATCCAAATAACGGCAGACAGTGCGCACGCGGAGCCGGTACAGGCCATGATACAGAGGCCGTAAAGTATTCTTCAGCCGAACCTTAGCGTCCACTTGTTCCATTATGAAGTACTCCGTGCGCCAGATCTTCTATCACCTTTGTAACGTCTAGCCGCGGCCCGTCACATATTGAATGAAGGGTGTGGCCTAACCGGTACTAAGGGGGTCCACCTGATGGGATATACTCGGGAACGGTTCAATATGGATCACGCGGAAGCAGCCAGAAAATTCGCCGTTGAGCAATACATTCTGGGGGAGTTGAGCGAAACGGAGCGGGAAGAATTTGAGCGGCACTTCTTCGAATGCACCGAGTGTGCGGAAGGCTTGGAAGCGGGAACCGTCTTGGTTGCGAATGCGAAATCCGTGCTCCGCGAAGCGCAATTCCCGGAGCGGCGTGCGGCAGTTCGCGAGCGGAAATCCTGGTTCTCGTTTTCCGGTTGGGGTTTCGCTCCCGCCGCAGCCCTCGCGGGGTGCGCCATCCTGGCGGTGCTCACGGGTTACCAGAACCTGGTCCAGATTCCTGCGCTGGAAGGCCGGGCCGCCTCCGGGGACATGGTGATCGCACCGGCCATCTCCGTACGAGCCGCGCGCAGTGCTCAGGGATTGACCTTTTCCAAGCAAAGCGGCATGATGAGTGTTACCGTCGCGCACGAATGGGAGGAGCCCTACACGCGGTATCAGGGCGAAATCGAGCGCGCCGGCGGCCCAGCGGTCGCGAAGGCCGAAATCCCCGCCACGCCGGGCGACATCACGATCACGGCGGCACTGGGGCGGTTCGCACCGGGTTCCTATTCCCTGAATCTGTATGGTCTCCGCGAGGGTTCCGCGGAAAGAAAACAGGTAGCACGAATCCCCTTCTCGTTGACGGAATAACTAATGGCAGACGACAAACCGCGGTTTTATTACCACGCGCATGCTGTTGCCCTATCGGGCGAGATTAAACACCCTTTTCAAGAGCGCATTGCGGAGCAAGCGCCCAGTTCGGTTTCTCCGTTCGGGGGTTATGCGTCGATCAAAGCTGACGATTATGACTTGCGTGGCGCGGTGAGACACTGCGGCGCACGGTCACTGACCGAAGGCAGTTACAGTGCCGAAAAAGACGAGCACTACGCCGTGGCCAGCGCATCGCTGGAAAACTTCAATCTGTTCGACGTAGTAATGGTCGAATACCTCACTGCCAAGGTGACGGCCGTGCATTCGGTGCGGCAACAGGAGCCCAGCATTTCGCCGCATGGTTCCAACATTCGTAACTTACGGGTGGCCGGGCATCTCATAGAGCTCGAACCGCTTTGCGGCATATATCATACCCTCGACACGATGACCAAAGTGCGCGAGGATTATAGAAACAACAAATCGTTTCGGGAAGCTTTCCACCGCGACGCGAACGTAGGCAACGGGGAGTCCCTTCCCGAGAAAGTGCTGAAGTTCTTCCCATGGCGGAAACACAAGGCTACGGACGAACTGCCGGAATTTCGCGATCACACCATCGTGCCGCTTTTCCGCATCAAGGATCCGCAAGTGCGGGGCATCGACGTTTACGGAAACGTGATGCACGTCCACAATTTTGGACGGATCCGCGTGGGCGAAATGTTCATCAATCGCGACCAGCGCCGTGTGGTGATGCTGCATGTTGAAATGGGTTCGCCACAATCCGGAGATCTCAACGCGGGCACCGGCAGCGGCGGTGGCGGCCAGACAGATCCGTAAGGCATTCTGGATCGTATTAGCTGCAATCCTGGCTAGTTCCTGCACGCATCAGGACCCTCTCTCAAAAATTGAAAAGCTTCTGGTTCAGGGAAAGGCGGAGCAGGCGCTGCGTGTTACCGAAGCCGGGCTATCGCACGAGCTACCGACCGCGCCAAATTTCTGGAAACTGAGCCTACGCAAAGTAGAGATCCTGGAAAAATTGAACCGGCGAGAGGAAGCCTTGGGTTATCTCAAGACGCTGCTTCCGCCCCGAGGCGCCCCGCCCGACCTTGCCACTCTCCTGGTCCGGGAGCAAGCCAGCATTGAGACCGCACTAGGCCGGTTCCGCGACGCAGACGACCACCTCTTGGAAGCCATTGCGCTCGCAAAGGCAGCCGGGAATGAGCGGATGGTAGTACGCCTGAAGATCCGGCGCGCTTATGTACTGCTGCCGCTCAGCCGCTTCGAACTGGCCGAACAGTGCCTTTCCGAAGCGGAAGAATACGCCCGCCGGACGAATGATCACTCGCTTGACGCGTATATATTGCATTACGAAGGTAAGGTGCGAACCGCCCAAAACCAGTTCGAAGATTCGATCCCCCCACTTTCCGAGTCGCTTCGGCTATTTCAACAGTCGAAGGAGCGCTCGAACGCCGCCAATGTAATGGTCAGCCTTGGATGGGCTTACTACCGGCTGGGCCAGGGAGACAAGGCGATTCATGTCTTACAAGAGGCGCTGAAGATTGCTGATCCGGATGACCGTCACCTGGCCCTGGGCGATCTGGGAAACATCTACCAGGACGAGACCAATTTCGCTGAAGCATCTCGATACTTTAAAGAGGCTGCTGCGCTGGCAAAGGGACGGAAGGAGGATTTCGAAGTCATCTGGTTGAATAACCTGGTGAGAGTCTTGATCGATCAGGGGAATTGGGCTGAAGCAGAGGCGTACAACAAAGAGGCAGTCAGCTTGGGAAAGCGCGTAGATGCTCCCCACGAGCACCTTTACACGTTGCTGAACACTGCCCTAATTGAATCCCACCATGGACACCTTCCGGAAGGCGAGCGAATTCTGCAGACGGTCGCAAAATCGTTTGGCGACATGTCGCTCAGTCGTATGGCGCATGCAGCTCTCGCCGGGCTATACGCGAGCGGGAATCGACCCGACGACGCCAAGCATGAATTTGACAGTGCTTTGAAAGTGGCTAATGACACTGGTAGCGCCCTTCGGGAAGATGAGAATAAACTGGTTTACCTCTCAACTCTGGCCAACCTGTACCGGCAATATGTCGATTTCCTGATGGGAAGAGACGACACAGAAGCGGCTTTTCTGGTAGCCGAATCGAGCCGGGCCCGCCTTCTGCGCGAACGCCTCAACGTTCAGCGTGCGGACCGGCATCACTACTCGATCGCGGAGTACGAGGCAGCAGCAAGCAAGAGCGGAGCAACGCTGTTGGCGTACTGGATCGGCCCGGAGCGGTCTTACTTGTGGGCGATCTCAGGTTCGCACCTGGCATGTTACCATCTGCCCCCGGAACGGGAAATCACGTCGCTAGTCGAGAAATATCAAAACGGCGTGGAGCGTGCCGGTCAGATGCGGCCCGACGAGAGATCCGCCGGGGCGAAACTCTTCCAGATTCTGGTGGCCCAACACCCCGGCTTGCTGAAGCCCGGCGGCAAGTACCTCATCGTGCCGGACGGCCCCCTGTATGCTCTCAATTTCGAGACCCTCCCCGTTCCAGGCGAGCATCCCCACTTCTGGATCGAAGACGCCACCATTGCCGTAGCGCCGTCGCTCGAGTTGCTGCTGGCCCGGAATGCGCCGCCTCGCCGAGGCCGTTCTCTCTTGTTGGTGGGGAATGCCACCGAGTGGAGTCCCCAATACCCGAAGCTGCAGCACGCGGGAGAAGAGATCCAGGGCGTAGAAGAGCAATTCCCGGCCGTGGAGCGGACAGTGCTGACCGGCAACAGCGCCACCCCGGTGGCTTACGTCAAAGCCCAACCCGCCCGTTACGCTTACATTCATTTTGCGGCGCACGCGACCGCCAACAAGAACTCCCCGTTCGATTCGGCCATTATCCTCTCGCGCGACAGCAACATCCCCAACCCAACTGGCAAGCTCTCGGTCAAGGAGGTGCTGAGCACGCCCGTCCACGCGGACCTGGTCACGATCTCCGCCTGCTACAGCGCGGGCGCCCGCACCTACCAGGGCGAAGGTCTGGTCGGTTTCGCCTGGGCCTTTTTGCAGTCCGGCGCGCGGGACGTGATTGCCGGGCTTTGGGACGTCAGCGACTACTCGTCGCCGCGCCTGATGCGCGATCTCTACGCCGGACTGGCCAAATCGGAAAGCTCAGCCGATGCCCTCCGCGCTGCCAAGCTGCAACTGATCCGCACCGGCAAGTACGCCAATCCCTATTACTGGGGCGCTTTCCAGCTCTATGAAGGCGCATTAAGTGCGCATTAACCACCA
>Ga0209060_10000809_pt1 | contig 44566 bp, 47 predicted proteins | sample Coa_R1_8_FD_187155 | JGI IMG/M metagenome (GOLD analysis project Ga0209060, IMG submission 187155) | Surface soil microbial communities from Centralia Pennsylvania, which are recovering from an underground coalmine fire - Coalmine... | ecosystem: Environmental > Terrestrial > Soil >...
TGTCCAAACGATTTCGTGGGTTTGGTGGGTAAGTCCGCGTCTTCTCTCGTTTCTGTTCGGACCCTTCACATGGGTTCGACTCCTGAGCGCTGTTGAGCACAGTCGAGATTAGTTGAACGCTGGATCCCGCAGTCGTTTAGGTAAGTTAGGCGCGGTCCACGAGGGCCCTCGGGGCGGACCCTTTCGCGATCTACCCGGGTCCGCGACATCGACGTCGTCCCCCTGCAGTTGGCGGTATGAGCTGCCAGATAGGGCGCCGGATTCAGTCGTCGACCTCCCGCGGGGCTGGCTCGCCGAACAAGCCGTTCTTGATACCGACAGCGACGGCGTAGCAGTAAGCCCCGGCGACGAGCGAGACGGCGACACACGCCAAGGGAACGGCCCCCAACCGGGCGAGCGTCCGCTCGACGGAGGCGAGCGCTCCACTACGATGTTCCGGTCTATGAGCGTTCTGGCTGGCTTGCATACGCGCATCGCGGGATCGGCCGTCAGGCAGCGGATCCGTTGGCTCCGTCGTCCCCCACCTGGCGGAGCAAGTCTCAGTGGCTCTTGCGATCGGCCTGTGCCGCCAGCGCTGCCAGCAGATCGTCAACCGTCATCTCACGCACTTCCGGATGCTGGCTAACGTAGAGGCCGAGCAGCCGGGTGAGCGTTCGCCGGTCGGGTGCGCTCATGGGGTGCGCGGGCGGCTTGCTGGCTACCGGACGGGGAGGCGGTGGTGAAGCGGAATCGTCTTCGGTGTCCGCCGGCCGCTTCTGGCGGCCGGCTTCCTCCGCCTTTTTGGTCTCGATCTCCACCTCCCGTTCCATCTGCTTGGCTCGCTTCTCCTCACAGCCCTTGGGCTCGCATTCGCCTGGGCAGCCACACTTCGCCTTGCGTTCGCAATAGCAGGCTCCGGACGAATCTCTCCGACAACCGCACGCGTTCATCGTGTCGGCAGGTTCGTCGGCGAACGCCCTGGGGCCTACGACAACTCCGGCGGCGAGCACCGCGATGAAGCTGACTCGCAGACACATTGATTCTGGCAGTCGAACATCTCTCTTCCTGATCATCGTCTGTCCCTCCTCCCGCACGTTCCTGTTTGATGATTTCGTGGCGTCAGTTCGGCGTGCCAGGCATCACCTGAGCCGAGTACAAGTCACGGTTGAAAACCTCTATGGCGAGTACGACACGCCACTCCGGGGAGCCGAAGTCCGGGTGGAGGCCGCCCCCACCGCCCACCTTGATCCGCAGCTGGCGCCCATGCGGCGCCGTTCCCTCAACCCGAGCCGACAGCAGGCCTTCGAGCGCCGTGGTGCTCGATCCGAAGAACGACCGAAGGGCTGTCGCGCCGTAGATCTCGGGGCCGACGATCAGCGTCCATCGGTTGTCCGACCCGACAGACAGCTTCGCCCCGGCCGCCGCGCCAAAGAGCAGCTCGCTGCCCTGGGCGGTGGCGGGAGCTGGTGCGTCGTCGAGTGGACGAAGGTGTACGCCGAGTTGGCCTGCGTAGCTGAGAGAGGTCGCGTCGCCGGCGAGCAGGGCACGCAGCAGGGCGCGGAACGTCCCGTCGCTGATGTACTCGCTGCGTTCGCCATTCGGAACGACGAGCTCGGCACTGGCTCCGAGCCTGAGGTGGTCCCCGGGTTGGCCATAAAGGCGCGCCTCGGCTCCGAGCCGCGCGTCCGCGACCGTGTCGGGGTGGGAACGGAGTGTCACGTCCGGCGCTGAGTACTGATAGTTCCCCACCGTGCCGCTCTCTCCGTGGACGACGAGTGGTGCGTCGATATTGAGGAAGACCCGCCAGCGACTGTGGGTGACGGAAAGCGCGAAATCGGCGAACGCCTGGCTGGAGACCAGGTTCAGGTGCTGGGCGCCATCGCTCACTTGCAGGGGATTCCTCGCGTAGGAGGTTGTCAGCGCCATCGCCCCGCCGAGTCGGCCGTGCATGTCGAGGTCATCCATCACGAGCCAGCCCGCCCCGGCTGGTGACGGCTCAAAGCGTTCGACCGCGAATCCCCCCGCCGGCTGCTGCGCTGATGCGCTTGACGCGACCAGGGCGACTCCGGCGAGCGCGACCACTTGGCACAGGCGACCGGCGCTAGAACTCCACATGGATCCTCGCCCCGACGATCTCGACCGGCCCGCGATCGGCGTTGTAGCCGGGGTTCCAGAGCTCCTGGTAGTCGCCCGACAGCCAGATCGCCCTGGCCAGGTTGTAGCTGTAGAAGACCTCGAAGATCCCCTCCCCGGCCTTGCGAAGAAACCCGTCCCCGATGAATCCGTCGACGCCGCCCATCGCCAGATACTGCGCGTGCGTCGCCGAGATCCAGCTCATGCCGACTCCGAGCCCGGCCACGTCGAAGGGGCGGCTCCAGGCCCCGCCTTTGGCCACGGCGCCGACCGCCACCGAACGATCGGCGGAGTTGAAGGCGTAGACCTCGGTCTGCCCGTCCGAGTACATGCCGCGGAAGAACATCCCGATATCGGGCGTGATGTGCTGCTCGAGATCGATCCCGATCCCCAGCTTCGTGTTCGGTTGCCGAACCCAGCAGAGATCGGGAGCGCCGGCGTTCTGGGAGTTGTAGCTGTAGAGCCCGGCCGCATCGCAGGCAGCTGCGTTCTCCGCCGGATTGGCCTGGAACGCGGCGATCGCGTCGCTGAACTTCCCGGCGTCGACGCGGTTGCGATAGCCGAGTAGCCGCACGGCGCCCGGCCGTCCGCGGATGACGTGGTCGTGCTCGACCTCGATCTCGTCGCCGTAGAACTTCCAGAACCGGAAATCGATCGTGGCTGCGTTCGGGTCCTGCGGCGGAAGGATCCGGGCCACACGCACCACCCAGTCATCCCAATACAGCTCCCCCGTGACGCCGTAGGTGTAGCCGCGCGCATCCGCCGGGAAGTCCCACGAGGCGTACGTCATGAATGCCATGTTCAGGAACGTCTGGCGGGGATCCCAGGAGACGGAGTTCTTGTCGAAGACGTCGAGGATCGAGAAGTTCCCGACGGTCAGGACCAGCCGCCGGCTGCTCGCGACCGCCGCGAGTTGCATGGGATCCGACGTCTGGCGGACCGGCTCGCCACCGAAGTCGAAGCTCTGCTTCAGGTAGGTGCGCGATCGATAGAGCTGCGGTCGAACGGATCCCTGCTTCTGCAGCTCGAAGTTCTGGATCGCGCCTCCGATGCCGTGGAGGCCGGACAGTGGCTGCTCCGAGATCACCTCTGGGACCAGGTAGAACTGGCCACCTTTCCAGAGCCGCAGGCCAAAGAAGAGCGTGAAGCTGCCGGTGAAGCTCCGTTCATACGTCGGGAGCAGCGAGTTGGGGCTCCCGTTCAGGTTGGTGTGGAGGGCGTCGAAGGGGAGCTTCCAGTTCGAGATGTAGGTGAACTGGCCGTAGGCGTTCCAGCTCTCGTCGTCGATGTTGTGCAGTCCCTGATGGGCGAGGAGGTTCATGAAGTCGAACGCCGCGTCCTCGTGCGCGGCCGGCGGCGCGGCCTGGGCGCGCGCAGTCGTACTGGAGGCGGCGATGCGCCCGACCATCGCGAGCCCGACCAAGTACCGGGCGGAGTGCTTTCCGAGGCTCAAATCCAGGCCCGACGGATTAACCAGGACTTGACGGCCTGCGTGAGCACGACGTAGCACCCGAGCGTCAGCGCGAGTAGAGGCCAGTACAACGGCGGCAGGAGGGTGAATCCGAGCACCCCAGCCAGGGGCGAGAACGGCAGCCACACCCCGAACGCCATGATGGCGATGCTAGTGAGGGTGAGCGGCCAGGCGGCGCGACTCTGGATGAACGGGATCTTGTTGGTCCGAATGACGTGGATGATCAGCGTCTGCGTCAGCAGCGATTCCACGAACCAGCCGGTCTGAAACAGCGGCGCCTGCGCCGGGTGCCGCGCACCGAACAGGAAGTACATCATCAAGAACGTCGTGTAGTCGAAGACGGAGCTGCACGGGCCGATGAAGAGGATGAACCGGGTGACCTCGGCGATTGACCAGGGCCGCGGCTTGGCGATGTGCTCTGGGTCGACGTCGTCGGCCGGGATCGGGATCTGCGAGAAGTCGTAAAGGAGGTTGTTGGCGAGGATCTGCAGCGGCGCCATCGGCATGAAGGGCAAGAACGCACTCGCCCCGACGACCGAGAACATGTTGCCGAAGCTGGAGCTGGCGCCCATGCGCACGTACTTGAGGATGTTCGCGAAGACCTTGCGGCCCTCGAGGACACCCTCCTCGAGCACCATCAGGCTCTTCTCGAGAAGGATGAGATCGGCCGACTCCTTGGCGATGTCGACGGCAGAATCAACCGAGACCCCGACGTCGGCAGCGCGCAGTGCTGGAGCGTCGTTGATCCCGTCCCCCAGGAAGCCGACCACATGACCCTTCGCCTGCAGCGCCTTGATGACCCGCTGCTTGTGGGCCGGCGCGAGCCGGGCGAACAGGGTGACGTCCTCGACGACGTCGGCCAGCTGGGCGTCGGACATCGGCTCGACCTGCGCGCCGAGCAGGGTCTTGGGCGATCCGATCCCGACCTCACGGCAAATCTTCTTACTGACGGCGTCGTTGTCACCCGTGAGGACCTTGACGGCGACGCCGTGCTGCCGGAGCGCCGCGATGGCGGTCGACGCCGTGTCCTTGGGCGGATCGAAGAAGGCGACGTATCCGCGAAGGACGAGCTCGGCCTCGTCGGCGCGCGAGTAGGCGGCCTTGTCGGGCAGATCACGGTAGGCGATCGCCAGGACCCGGAATCCATCAGCACTGAGCTGCTCGTACTCGAGCCTCAGGTCGTCCATGAGCATCCGCTCCATCGGCAGGATGTCGCCTTCGTTCTCGAACGTCGTGCACCGGGCGAACACCTCCTCGGGCGCTCCCTTGCAGACGAGCCGGCGGGTGCCGTCAGGAAGCGCGACGACGACGGACATCAGCCTGCGCTGGAAGTCGAAGGGGATCTCGTCGATCAACCGGTGCTCCCCGACGTGAAGCTCCTCGTGCACTTCGGTGTGCGCCAGGATGGCTCGGTCGAGGACGTTCTTGAGGCCCGTCTGAAAATGGCTATTCAGGAACGCCATCATCAGAACCTCGTCGTCGTCCTCGAGTGTCACGTTGCAGTGCTTCTCGAGGACGACGTTGTCGGCCGTCAGCGTGCCCGTCTTGTCGGTACAGAGCACGTCCATCGCACCCAGGTTCTGGATGGAGTTGAGCCGCTTGACGATGACCTTGTGCTTCGCCAGCGCCATGGCCCCCTTCGACAGGCACACCGTGACGATCATGGGAAGCATCTCGGGCGTCATGCCGACCGCCACCGCGACGGCGAAGAAGAAGGCATCGTGCCAGTTGTGCTTCGTGATCCCGTTGATCACGAAGACCAGCGGAACCATGACCGCCATGAAGCGGATCATCAGCCACGTGAACCGGGTGACCCCACGGTCGAACGCGGTCTGCGTCTGCTGGTCGGCCAGACCCTTGGCGATGGCGCCCAGGTATGTTCGCTCCCCGGTCGCCACCGCGACCGCCGTCGCGGTGCCGCTCTCGACGCTGGTTCCAAGGAAGCAGAGGTTCCGCATCTCCAGCGGGGACCGAGCGTCCGAGGTCTCCTTGGCGTCGAACTTTTCGACCGGCATCGATTCGCCCGTCAAGCTGGCCTGGACGACGAAGAGGTCCTTGCACCCGATCAGGCGAACGTCTGCCGGGATCATGTCCCCGGCGGCCAGCTTGACCACGTCGCCAGGCACGATCTCGGCGAGCGGCACCTCCGCGACCTTGCCGTCTCGCAGGACGCTGGCGGTAACCTTGATCATCGCGCGGAGCTTCGCGGCCGCGGTATCCGCGCGGGCTTCCTGAACGAAGCGCAGGACCACGCCCAGGACGACCATCAGCATCATGACGATGGCGGCGCGGATGTCGCCCGTGGCGATCGAGATGGTCGCCAGGATGCTGAGCAGAATCACCAGCGGATTGAGCAGCGCCTTTACGAGCAGGCTCAGGCGGCCGCTCTGCTTCTCGGAGGCGACCGCGTTGTGACCGACCTCGGCCAGCCGGCGCTCGGCTTCTTCTTGGCTCAAGCCCTCGCGCCCGCACTTGAGGCCCTGAAGAAGCTTCTCCGGCTCGCCCGTGGCGGCTTCCACGAGCTGGCGGGACGACACGTTGGACAGGACCGCCTTCCGCGTCTCGACGAGCCGACGCGGCAACACCGATGAAATCTGCAGCTTCACGACATCACCTCCGATCGTCCCATCCGGGAACGTGCACGAACGCGGGCCCTTGGTCTGACTTGAGGATCCAGACCTCGCCTCCGCGCTGTCCCAGCAACTCGAGGACCCGGTCGGCGTCGGGCGTGGTCAGCAGGATCGGGTCGACCAGCGTCCCCCTGGCCGGACGCAGCTCCACCGGTCCTGGATGCGACTTGAGGAACTCGTTGACGAGGGTCCGTCTATCTATCGGGCGACGTTGCTTGCGCCGCGCGAACGCGATCATTGAGATCGCGACGATCAGGACGACCGCCAGGGTGGCGACGAGATCGCCTGTCCTCATCCGCGCACCCGGAAGGTCGCAACGAGGTGCGTCCGCGCCTGAGGGTTCTCGTCGGGGTTCAGCATCTTGGTCTCCTTGCGGCTGACCGAGATGCGGGCGGAGAACGCACGAAACCTCGGCCAGGTCTTCCTGGTCCGAAGGTCTCGTTCGCCTCGTCGCCGAGGTGGAGGACCGAGCCCGAAGGCTGGTGTGTCGATCCGTCCCCCGCCGTTTTTGTGGTCGGCGGGAACTACTCCCCTTACGTGTTCGCGAAGGTACGGCCGTGAAATTGGGGGTTCAAGACAAAAATGCAGGGCGGGACGAAAAGAAACATTGCCGTGACGAACCTCGCCCACGCCGGCCGCCGCCATCGCCCACCATCACGCCTGTGGCCGCCCAACGCTGCGAAGCAAGCGCAGTCCGTTCAACGTGACAAGCAGCGTGCTCCCCTCGTGTCCGACTACACCCCAGGGCAGAGTGATGAGCCCGAACAGGTCCGACAGGACCAGTGCAACGATCACCGTCAGCGCCACCGCCAGGTTCTGGTGGATGATTCGCAACGATCGGCGGCCAAGCGCCACGGCGTAGGGAACCATGCTCACATCGTCCCGGCTCAAGACGACGTCGGCCGTCTCGAGGGCGACGTCCGTCCCGATACCGCCCATCGCGATCCCGACGTTCGCGGCCGCGAGCGCGGGGGCATCGTTGACGCCATCGCCCACCATCGCGACCGCGCCATGGCTGGACGCGAGCTCCTTGACCTTTCGCACCTTGTCCTCGGGATAAAGGCCGGCGTGCATCGCGTCGACGCCGACCTCGGCAGCGATGGCCTCCGCCGTGGCTGGGCTGTCGCCGCTCAAACCGACGATGGGCTTGATGCCGAGTCCGCGCAGGAAGCGCACGGCGGCGCCGGCTTCCGGCCGGACGCGATCCCGCAGGGCGATGTAGCCGCGGCACTCTCCGTCGCCGACCAGCACCACCGTGTGCCCCTGCCCCTCGAGCTCGGCAACCGTCCGGCTGAGGCCGTCGTGAATCTGGAATAGCGCGGGGCGGCCGACTGACCAGACGCCACCATCGAGAAGCCCTCGAGCGCCCGCCCCCACGACCGCCTGAAAATTCGAGACCGGCAGCAGTCCCAGCTTGCGGCGGCCGGCCTCGGTCACGATGGCGCGGCCCACGGGATGCTCCGAGGCCGATTCGATAGATGCAGCGCGCGCGAGGAGGACGTCGGGGGACGAATCGCCCATCGCCACGACCTGAGTGACGACCGGGTGCCCGGAGGTGAGCGTCCCCGTCTTGTCGAACGCGATCGCATCGATCTTTCCAAGCGCCTCGACGAAGGAGCTTCCCTTGAAGAGGATGCCGTTGCGGGCCGCGTTCGAGAGGGCCGAGAGAAGGGTCGGCATCATCGCCGCCGCCAGCGCGCAAGGCGACGCGACGACGAGGAAGATCATCGCGCGGTAGACCGCTTCGCGAGCGGTCCACCACCCCACGACCGCCGGCAGGACGCCCAGCAGCACAGCACCCGCTACGACGACCTTCGCGTAGCCCCGCTCGAACCGCTCGATGAAGAGCTGCGTGGCCGGGCGATTCGCCTGCGCTTCCTTGACCAGCTCGATGATGCGAGCCAGGAGAGTCTCTCCGGGGGCCCGCGCGACGGTCACGTACAGGGCGCCATGTCCGTTGATGGATCCCGCAAAGACATCCGCGCCACGGGCCTTGTCGACGGGCGCCGATTCTCCCGTGATCGGCGCCTGGTTCACGGCCGACGAACCTTCCGCGACGGTGCCGTCCGCCGGAATCCGAGCGCCGGGCCGGACCAAAATGCGGTCGCCGACCGTCAATGTGGATGCCGGCACGGTCTCCTCGGCGCCGTCCCGAAGCCGGATGGCCTCGTCGGGCGCCAAGGCCATGAGAGCGGCGATATCGCGTGTGGTTCGCGCGCTCGCATATCCCTCCAGGGTGCCACTCAAGGCGAAGATGAAGATGAGCAAGGCACCGTCGAACCACTCACCGATCGCCGCCGCGCCGATGGCCGCGACGACCATGAGGAGATCGACATCCAGCTCGCGGTCGCGGATGAGCGTCACCACCCCGTCCCGGGCCTGCCGGTATCCGCCGATCACGTAGCCCGCGACCAGCACGGTCACGCCCGCCGCGTGAAGACCGCTTCTGAGCAGCAGCCAGCCGACTGCAACGGCAACAGCACAGACTGCGGTCGTGACCGCCTCGGCGTGCTCTCTCCAGAGGTGCATCGATTCAGGCCAGGTAAGAGCGCAGGACGTCGATCAACTGTTGCGCTGCTTCAGCTCGAGAAGCCGACCGCTCCTTCACGGGATCGACGATGTGCTCTCGAACGTGGCCCTCCAAGACCTCGGCCATGAGGCCGTTGATCGCCCCTCGGGACGCCGCGATGAGGTGGAGGACCTTGGTGCAGTCGTCGCCTGCTTCTATCCCACGTTCGATCGCCTCGATTTGTCCCCGAAGGCGACGAATGCGACCGAGCAGTTTCTCGTTGTGAGCGGTGTGTGCCACACGGCGGACCATAGCATACCCGGTAGGGTATCCATACCCTCCTCCCTCGGTTAGCCTCAGCCAAGGGGCCAAGCGCTTGACTCCACTCCATGCGCGCGCTATTCGAATCCGAGCAAGGGGAGTAGCTCACGACGCCAATAAGGCGTCGCCGGGGAGATCGACACACCGGCCTTCGGGCCCGGTCCCCCACCTCGAAAGAGACGAGCGAGACCTTCGGACCAGGACACACCTGGCCGAGGTCTCGACGTGGCCACCCCGTTCGACATCTCGGCCGGATCGACAGGAGGCCTTGATGCTCGCAACGTTCATATCCGTCTTCGGAGTCATCTTCCTGGCGGAACTGCCCGACAAGACGGCCCTGGCAGCGCTGGTGCTGGCGAGCCGGCACAAGCCCGCGCCAGTCTGGCTGGGCGCCTCGCTCGCGCTGACCGTCCAGAGCCTGGTCGCGGTGGCCGCCGGATCGCTGTTCGCGCTCCTACCCGCGCGAGCTGTCCACATCGGGTCCGGACTCGCATTTCTCGTATCGGCCGTCTTCATGTGGCGCCGGAACGAAGAGCCGGACGTTTCGAAGGACCGCGGCGAAGGCCTGGGCTTCTGGCGCACGCTGGGCACCACCTTCGCCATCGTCTTCATCGCCGAGTGGGGAGACCTCACCCAGGTCGGGACCGCCGCGCTGGCGGCGCACTACCACGCGCCGGTGACGGTGTTCCTTGGCTCGACCGTCGCCCTCTGGGCCGTCGCTGGAATCGCGGTCTTCATCGGGAACAGGGCCGGCCGCCTCCTCGATCCAAACCGCACCAAACGCATCGCCGCCGTGGTGTTCGCCCTCGTCGGCATCGCTCTCGTGAGCGGAAAACTTTGAGCAGAGGCCGCGGGCCGGAGCCCGGCCTGCGACGGCGTAGCCCTCCTTTTGACAATGCCCGCGCGACTTCCTAGGCTTCTCGCCAGCGCACGGGGCGCATTCAGTCCGCGAGAAGGGCCGTGCCCACCCGCATTCGATCGCAGTCCACGAGCTCCTTTGCCTGTTTCGGCGGACGTTCAGGCGCGTGAGAGGAGGCTCGTATGTTGCCCAATCCACAGGAAGCGCTCCCTCTGCCGCCGCGGCCGAGCATCGAGCACTATCGAAAGCTGGCCAAGGATCTGGTGAAGGCCGGGCGTTCGGCTGACCCGGGCGCGCTCACCGCGTTTGCCGATCGCTGGATCACTTCGCTCTCGCGCGCCATCGCGAAAGACCAACGAGTCCCGCCGCTGATCACGACCGCGCACGTGGCGCGTGGTCGCGACGCGGTCGAGGTGAACGCGGATCGCTCCGCGAGCCTGGTCGAGGACTTTGCCCGAAGGCACCTGGCGAACGGATGCAACCTGGGCGAAGCGCAGTTCGTGATCGCGCGGTCGCACGGCTTCGTCACCTGGGCGCGCTTCGTCGAGTACATCGATCGCGCGGTCCACGGAGACAACGCGTTCGAGACTGCCGCCGACGCCGTGGTGGCGGGTGACGAGGCCGCGCTGCGCGCTTTGCTCGCCTCCCATCCGGGGCTCGCGCACGCGAAGTCGGACCGGGAGCACGGCGCCACGCTGCTCATCTACACGTCCGCGAACGGCGTCGAATCGTACCGCCAGCAGACGCCCGCGAACGTCGTGCGTATCGCCGAGATCCTGCTGGACGCTGGCGCGGACATCGAAGCCACCGCCGATGTCTACGGCGGTCAGTGCACGACGCTAGGACTGGCCGCCACCAGCGGTTTTCCCCGGGAGGCCGGTGTCCAGCTGCCGCTGCTGCAATTGCTTCTCGACCGCGGCGCTCGCATGGACGGCGAACTTGCCGGAAATCAGCACGGCCTGGTGTTTGCCTGTCTCGCCAACGGATGCCAGGAGGCCGCTGCCTACCTCGCCGACCGCGGCGCTCGGGTCCAGCTCATCGAGGCCGGCGGACTTGGGCGGCGGGACACCGTCGAGCGGCTTCTCGCCGAGGGGAGCTACACGCAGGCCCAACTGAACGAAGCCCTCAGACAAGCTTGCGTCTACGGCCGGACGGAACTCGTCCCGCTGCTCGCCGAAAGGGGTGCCGATCTTGCCTATGGAGGCGGCGATGGAGAAACGCCTGCCCACATGGCGGTGATCGGAGGCCACCTCGACACTCTCAAGGCGTTGCTCGCGTACCGTCCCCCCCTCGAGCAGAAGAACGTCTACGGTGGGACCGTGGTCGGTCAGACACTTTGGTCGGCGGCGCACGGCGGCGACGCGGATCGCTACATCAAGCTCCTCGAAACACTCCTTTCTGCCGGGGCCGAACTGCCCGAGCGACATGTCCCGGTCAACGCAAAGGTCGACGCGTTTCTACTCGGTAAGGGGAGCCGCCCCGAACCAGATTGGCACTGGTTCGGGGAGAAGCCGCGCTCCTAGGGCGTTCGGCGTCAGCCGCCGTCAGGAAGTGGGTTCGAACCTAGCGCTCGCTTTTACCGTTGACCTAACCTGAGCATATGTTCAGTATCAGTGGCCGGCATGCGCCCGCGTCGCCCCTCCCCTCCTCCTTCCCCATCTGATCACCCCTCACCAATCGAGGTGGTTCATGCGCGCAAATCGAGTGAGGAGCGCGCGCTATGTGGCGCGCCACCCGGTATCGGTGGACGAACACGCCGACGACGGTTCGTCACGTGCGCGGCATGCCAACGAGCGATCGGTGAGCGCCTCATGACGCCCGATAGGCGGGGAGACCGGTCATGAAGTCGATTCGGCCGTCGGCCTTGCTCGTGATGCTGCGACGAACGCTTCGAGGTCCGTCCTGCGAACACGATACCTGCGACCGGGCTTCTTGCCGTTACCTGGTCGGCTGGCAGGTAACGCGCCCGACTGGATCCAGGCCCTCACTGTTGGGGGAATGACCTGCAGCTCGGCGGCCACTTGCTCGACGCTCAGGAGCTCATCGACGTCCGGTGCGTCGCGCAGATTGGGACCATGCAACGCCTCTCGTACGTCTTGTCGCAGGTACCGAAGCTCGTCTCGGATGTCCCGGAGGACGTCGAGCAGACTCGCAGCCTCACCCACCAGTTCCCGTTCGGTTACTCTTGTCTTCATGTCGGCCCAAACGCCTTGTCGGTTCGAGACGTGACATGCGACCCGAGGGCCGTCGCCACCGCCAGCAGCCGTGCCCGGGCGAGTTCGATGTCTCCAGCTTCGAGAGCCTCGATGGTCGCCTCGATCGCCGGCAGCAGATCCGGCGGCGCCGCCCCCCTTGCTACACTGCTACACGCGTCCGACCCTGCGACATCTTCCGGCGCGCTCCCACTCTCTCGAGATTCCGCCCAAGCCCCCGATTCTTCGCCCGAAAGTGCGCTCCGGATCGCTGCCGCATCTTCCGACAAAATAACCGGACCCCCGTTCGACTCCTGAGCGCTGTTGAGCACTGTTGAAGCCACTTGGGCGCTGGATCTCAGAATCGTTTGGCACGGTTAGGCGCTGCTGACGACCGGACCCTTTTTTGATCTACCCGGGTCCGCCACAGCGACGCCGCCGTCGAGACCTCGCCGGACTGGAGCGGGCACTTCGCCGTCCAGACTTGAGGGCGGGTCGGCCTTAAAGCCTAGGTCCGGCTCTCCGTTTCGAGGTCAGTCATCGGCCCCTCGCGGGGCTGGCTCGCCGAACACACCGTTCCGGACGCCGACGGCAAGCGCGTAACAGTACGCGCCTGTGATGAGCGCGGCAGCGAGACAGGCTAATGGAACGCTCCCTACCCGAACGAGTAGCCGCCCGATGCGGTCATCACTCCGCGGTGCTTTTCGTTCGGCGGCAGGACGCTGGGGGGCATGGCCCCGGCGCTCACGGGGTACGAGCAAACGAAGTCGTCCCTTCCTTTCCATCCCACGAAGGGTCTGCCCACGACTCTGGTGCGCAGGGTCTTGCGAGCACGAATCGCCGAATTGTCCCAACGCCCTTCCCTCTAACGACCGCCCGTCGGGCCCGCTGGGAGGTCGTGTGGGTGCCGCGGGGCGCCTTGACACAAGCACGCGACAGCTCAGGTTTCCTGACACGGGTTGTACAAGTCATGCCGGACGAGCCAGTGCCCTCGACCCTTTTGCTCGACGCGCCATCGGCGTCGCTGGACGAAGGTGTACGGCTCGGGTCAGACGGTGCGTTCGCCGACTTGGATAGCCACGTCCCGGGCCCCGGGTTGGGGGTTGCCCGGGTGATGTTGATCGAAGACGATTTCATCCTTCGGGCGCACCTGGCTGAGCTACTGATGCTGGAAGGGTACGCGGTCACGTGTGCCGCCGATGGAGCCGAGGCGCTCCGTCGACTGCAAGCCGGTCCACCGCCGGCGGCCATCCTCGTGGACATTCTCATGCCGCGGTTAAACGGGATAGCGTTCCGCAGGCTCCAGCTCGAGACGCCCGAGTTGCGGGCCATCCCGACGGTGGCGCTCACATCACTCGCCGACCTCGACGATGCCGCCGGCTTGCGGTTCGCCGACCTCATCAAGAAGCCGGTCAACGTCGACCATCTGCTGCAGACCCTCGCGCGCGTCTGCCCGCGCGCCTGACGCGCCGGGGGATGTCGGCGCGAGGTCGGCGGCGCCGCCCCCGCGGCTCTGCTGGTACTCGCTCAGTCATCCGACGGGTACACAGGGCGATCAGTCGGTGGTTACGTGGCGCGTCGCCGACGCCAGAGTGTCGAGCGCCTGCGTGACTGTGAAGGGCTTGGCCAGAACGCGCTTACCCTGCAACGTCGCAGTGACCGACGCGGATGCCACCATGTAGACGAACGGGGTGTCCTTCAATTGAACCGCCGAGCGGAAGGCGTCTTCGACCAGAATCCCCTTCCCTTCCGGGACGCGTTCGTCCGTCAGCACGACGTCGACGTGGATCCCCTCCGCCACCCGCTTGGCCTCATCGACGGTGTGCGCACCGATGACCCGCCACCGATGGACCGCCAACTGGTGCGCCAGCGAATCGACCAAATCTTGATAGCCGTCGACGATCAGAACCGTCCGCATGGCGGCAAACTAAGCAGGATTCCCGAACCACCAAGGCGTCAGGGCATCGAACCACCGTGTGCACGATCACGCCGCCCAGCTTCGGCGATATTTGGTCGCGGCAATCGCGGAGCAGGCGCTGATTCACGCGGGCGGCTGTGACTGCGCGGCCTGAGACCGGCGCGGCAGCCGAACGACGACCGTCGTGCCTGTGTCGGCGGTCGATGACAGATCGACGGCACCGCCATGAGCATCGACGATCGCGCGCACGATGAAGAGCCCGAGTCCCAGACCGTTGCTCAGGTCGGTGCCGCGGCGAAACGGTTCGAAGATGGACGTCAGGCGTTCGGACGGAATCGGCGGTCCGGCGTTGTGCACGGACACGTTCACGATGGCGCCGGCGTCCCGAACTCGGACGCTCACATCGCCTTCCCCGTAGCGGAGCGCGTTGACCAGCAGGTTCGTGACGACCTGATTGAGCCGTCCAGGGTCCCACTCGCCGCGCAAGTCGCCCGCTTTCTCGACACTGATGCGATTGGTGGGCTCGAGTTGGGCGCACTCGTCAGCTGCTTGCTGGACGAGCTCGCCCAGGTCAACCGCCTTCGCTTTGATCGGAATCGGCCCCTGACCCGCCCGGGCGTAGTCTGTGAGATCCGCAACGAGGCTGCTCATGCGGTGGATCGTCTGGACCACGCGTGCCCCGACGGCCCGCATCCGCTGTGGGTCGTTCGAACGGAGCAGCACGTCCGTCCCGGCGCCGATCGAGGCGAGTGGCGTCTGCAGATCGTGCGCGAGCATCGCGATGTCCCGGTCCTTCGCCGCGAGAGCTTCCCGATAACGATAGAGGGAGACCATCGCCTCCACCTTCGCCTTCAAGAGGCCCGGCGGCAGCGGCTTACCGATGTAGTCGACCAGCGCGGTCCCCTGCAGCGACTCGAGCTGGCGGGGGTCGAACTCGTACGCCGTCAGGAGGATGACCGGCGTGGATGCGGCCAGAGGCAGCCGGCGCAGCTGCCGCACCGTTTCGAACCCGTCCATCTCGGGCATGACGACGTCGATCAAGGCGACGGCGAAGCGGCGTTCGGTCGCCAACGCGATCGCTTCCCTCCCCGATGTCGCCTTGATCAGCTCGATGTTCAACGGCTCGAAGAGCGCCTCGAGCGCGACCAAGTTCGCTGAGCGATCGTCGACCGCCAGGACGGCCGGCAGCTGAGATGGATGAAGACTTGGGTTCGCCACGATAGAAGTCAGCCAGCAAGCACCGGCCGGCTTCCACGATCCTCGGCGCACTCAGGGGCGACACCGAGTTGTACAACACCCTACGTACTACGGATCGAATCCGTACACGCAAGGGAAAAGGGTCGTCAGGCCGATGGACAGACTCTCGCCAGCGCCTCGACGAGCCGGTCGAAAGGCACCGGCTTCGGCAGGATCTCACAGAAGTTCAGCGACCCCAGGTCCCGCACGCCGCGCGTGGCGCTCATGACGATGGTCGGAATCTCACGAAGAACGGGCGACTGCAGCTGCGCCTCCCGAAAGGAAATGCCGTTCATCTTGGGGAGGACCAGGTCCAGCAGGATCGCCGACGGCAGCGGCTCTCGTTCGAGGCGCCAGAGAGCCTCCGCCCCGTCCGCCGCGGAGCTGACGTAGTAGCCCTCGGCCGCCAGCAGCTCGGCCAAGTGCTGGCGCAGCATGAAATCATCCTCCACCAGCAGTATCCGCTGCCGAGGGACGAACTCGACCGTGGCGGCGCGCTTTCGGGCCGGGCGCGCCTGCGCTTGGTCACGCGGATCGGCGCGGTCGAGAGGCATGGCCTTGAGTTCAGCAGGGCCCCGGGACATAGCCTAGATGTTGTACAGCTAACCTGTGTTGCCGTCCTGTCAATCCCGGACATGCCGTTTCGCTGTAAGTGGGTCTCGTTACGGGCTGTTCAGCGTTCCAGTGACAATCGCCGCGGGTAGCTCGAACCAGAAGACCGCCCCGCCGTGTGGGGCCGCGAGCACGCCAATCTCTCCGCCAGCATCCTTGATGATTGAGCGACAGATCGACAGGCCGAGCCCGGTGCCGACGCCGACGCGGCGTGTGGTGAAGAACGGCTCGAAGATCCTCTCCGTCAGATGCGGCGGGACGCCGGGACCGGTGTCAGCAATCTCGAACCGGACCCGGCCAGAGGGCAGCGCTCTAGTCGTGACCGTCACGACCTGGGGCTGGCTCTCCCGCTCATCGACCGCATGGAAAGCGTTCATGAGCAGGTTCATGACCACCTGCTCGAGCCGGCTGCCGTTGGCGCGGACCGGGGGCACCGGATCCAGGCCCAACCGAAGTTCGCCGCGATGTCGAAACTCATGACCCACCATCTTCACAGCGCGCTCGACGCAGCCCCGCAGATCGACGAGTGACGTCGTCCTGTCCTGCGCGGCGTGCGCCATGCGCTGGATGCTCTTTAGGGTCTCGGCGATTCGTCGCGCCCCATCCAGGGCCCCGGAGACCAGCTCGGCGAGATGCGGAGGGGTGCCCGGCACGTCGGTGGCCAGCTGCTGCAGGTTGGCCATCACGTAGCTCAACGGGTTGCTGATCTCGTGGGCCACGCCGGCCGTGAGAGTACCGAGCGCCGCAAGACGGTCGGTGTGTTCGACGCGCGCCGCCTCCGCCACTGAGACGACACGCTCGATGGTGTCCAGCAATTCGTCGAACTTCAGAGGTTTCGACGCGAACGCCGCCGCGTCGATCGCCTCTGCTTGCGCGGTGCTGCTGGCGGACATCGCGATGACCGGAATGTGAGCCAGGGTTGGGTCCCGCTTCTGCTCGACGCGGAACCGCCATCCGTCCATGACGGGCATCATGAGGTCCAGCAGGATCACGTCCGGCGGGGGCAGCGCACGAAGCACCTGCAGCGCCTCGGCGCCGTTCGACGCGGTGACGACCTCGTACCCCTCGTCGTCGAGAATCTCCGCCACGCTCTCTTGGATCCCCGCTTCGTCCTCGACGACGAGAATCCCGATGGGCTTCACGTTCTTCCGGAGAGGTCTGCGCCGATCGGGAGCCGCAGGGGCTGATAAATCCCGGCGCTTGCGCGCGGCCGCTGTCGACAAGGCAGGAGACGCGAACATCGCTTTCGTACAACTCTCGACGCCGGCACCGAGACCGTCAAGTTCGACGGAGATCGCCAGCCCTCGATCGCATTTAGCTGTCTTCACAATGCAACAACGCGAGCGCATCGGCCGCACACAAAGCTGGCCAGTTGCCGCTTTACGCGGATGTGCGCGTGCCTCTCCAACGTTCCTACACGAGTTACCTCCACAAACCGAAATCACGCGTGCCCTGGCATCAGGCGAAACGGTAGCGGCACGCCGTGATGCGCCGTTGACGGGCGTCTTCGAGGGGCTCAGGTTTGCGGAGGCCATGACCGAGCGCATTTCGACTGCGACAGCAAGAAGGCGGTTCGCGAAGATTCTCAGGGACGCTGCGAAGGGCAAGCGGATCAAGCTGACCCGCTACGACGACACATTGGCGGGCCTCATTTCCAAGCGGGACCTCGCGGAGTTGGAGGACTGCGACAAGCAGCACGGAGCCCAGAAGCGCCAGGTTCGTGCCAGGTCACGCTAACGTTGTCGGGCTGGCGCGCCTTAGCTTGCGGGACCAGTCCTTGATGGTCCGATCGCACGACTCAGGTTGACGGCATGGAGCCGGGATCCCTGGCTGATCTTCTGGAGGCTCAGAAAGACGCCCTGCTCGTCAGATGGCGCGAGCGAATGAAGGCGATGTTGACGCCGACACGAGCCCCGGACGCCGAGACGATCGACAGCCTCCCCCTGTTCATCGACGAGATCGTGAGAGCCCTCAAAACAGAGGCTGCCGGAGCAGGGTCATCGGAGGGAGTCCTGCCGACGGAGACAGCGCGCGCTCACGGCGCGCAGCGGTTTCACGTGGGCTTCAGCCTGGACGCGGTCGTCAGAGAGTATGACCTGTTGAGAGAGTGCATCCTCGACTGTGTCGAACAGTCGCGACTGACGTGGTCGTGGCGAGAGCTGCGAACAGTCTTCGACTGCCTGGCACGGGGAGTGGCGGATGCCGTCTCCCAGTACATCCACGAGCGCGACGCGGAGACCGCCAGGCTGGCCGCCGAGCAATTCGCGTTCGTGGCGCACGAGCTCCGCAATCCACTCAGCTCTGCCGTGACCGCCATCGAAGTTCTCGCCCCCAAGGTGGACGAGCCCCGCGCGAGGCGGCTGCTGGAGATGGTAAAGACGGCTCACACCCGGATCAGCCGGCTTCTCGAGCGGGTCCTCCTAGAACATCGCCTCCGTGCCACGGGGGCGTCAGTCGCCCTCGACATCGCCCGTGTCCCGATCGCCGAGCTCGCCGCCGAAGCCGAGGAAATCGCCATCCCCCAGGCCGAGGAGAAGGAGATCCGCATATCTCTGCAAATCGAACCGGATCTCGCCATCGACATGGATCGGCGGCTGGTTCGCTCGGCCCTCGGCAATCTCATCGCCAACGCCGTCAAGTTCACGCGCGTTGGGGGCGTGGTCACCGTGCGCGCGCGCGTCGCGGACACGCGCCTGTTGATCGAAGTCGAGGACGAGTGTGGTGGACTCCCCCCCGGGGCCGTCGAGCGTCTCTTTGCCCCGCACGTGCAGATGAACAGGAATCGATCGGGCTTTGGCCTTGGACTGGCCATCGTGAAGCAGGCCATCGAGGCGCATGACGGAACCGTGCAGGTGCGCAACCTGCCCCCGCACGGGTGCGTGTTCATGATCGACATGCCGGCCTTCAGGCAAGAGCGACGGGCAGCTTCCAGGATTCATGATCTAGGTCCATTCGCTCGGCCGTTGCGGGATGGACCGGAGAGCCTTATGTCATCAACCGTATGAAACAGCTTCATGAGGCCCGTCGCGCCAGTGTCGAACGCCAATAGCTCCGACCGCGCTTCATCCGGAATAGCGGGACTGGACCTGGTCCTCTGTGGAGGGTTCCCGCGCGACCAGATGTATTTGATCGAAGGCGACCCGGGAGCCGGCAAGACGACGCTGGCTCTGCAGTTCCTCATGCAAGGGGCGGCTTCCCGCGAGCGATGCCTGTACATCGTGCTCGCGGAGAGCGAGAGAGAGGTGCGTCGCCTGGCAGCGTCTCACGGATGGGATCTGGCTGGCGTCGACGTCGTGCGCGGCGTCGAGCGGCAGACCCGGAGGGACCAGGAGTACAAGTTCTACCCGCCGGCGGAGATCGAGCTGGAACAGGTGACCTCCGGGATTATCGCGCTCCTCGACAAGTACAAGCCGCAGCGGGTCGTGTTCGACACGCTCTCGGAGTTGCGTCTGCTCGCCCAGGATCGGCTGCGGTATCGCCGCCTGATCCTCGCGTTGAAGGAGCGCTTCGAGGAGACGCCGATGACGGTGCTCTTGCTGGACTTCCTGTCGAGCGGCGAGGATCGCCAACTCGAGACGCTTTGCCACGGGTTCATGACGCTGGAGCAGCTTGCCCCCGAATACGGCGGCCAGCGGCGCAGGCTTCGGATCAGGAAGCTGCGCGAAAGCCAGTTTCGCGACGGGTACCACGACTTCACCCTGGAACAAGGCGGCCTCGAGGTTCACCCGCGTCTGGTCGCTTCCAAGCGCCACAAGTACGAGTACAAGCATGAGACCTGCTCCAGCGGGATTCCGGAGCTCGACCAACTGCTGGGTGGCGGGCTCGATCGCGGGACCACAACCCTCATCATGGGCCCCGCCGGCGTCGGCAAGTCCACGCTGGCGGCCCAGTGCGCGAAGGTCTTCGTGGAGCGCGGCGAGCGTGCGGCGCTGTTCATCTTCGACGAGGTGCCCGACACCTATGTGGTGCGCGGCGAGGGTCTGGGAATGGGGATCCGGAAGCACATCGAGGAGGGGCGCCTCTCGATCCAGCCGGTCGACCCGGCGCAACTCAGCCCTGGCGCGTTCGCTCACGCCGTGAGGGACGCCGTGGAGCAGCAAGGCGCGCACCTCGTCGTGATCGACAGCGTGAACGGCTACCAGAGCGCCATGCCGGAGGAGCACTTCTTGCACACGCACCTCCACGAGCTTCTCGCTTATCTCAATCAGCAGCGCGTCGTCACGATCCTCATCATGACGCAGTCCGGGCTGCTGGGACAAGGAATCACCTCGCCGGTGGAGCTGAGCTATCTGGCGGACGGGATCATCCTGCTGCGGTACTTCGAGGCGGCCGCCACTGTTCGCCAAGCGGTCAGCGTCGTGAAGCGCCGGACCGGACCGCACGAACGTACCATTCGGGAGCTCACGATGGGACCTCACGGCGTGGCGATCGGCGCCGTGCTCAGCGAGTTTACGGGCGTGTTGACGGGGCAATTGGTCTACACGGGCGATGGCCCGCCAACGCCGCGCGATCCGGCGGGCACCTGACCATGGCCGGCCCACCCGCCCTTCCGGTTGCGATTTTCGCCGGTGCGCGGGACGCGCAGTTGACGAAGGAGCTCCTGCAGTCGGCCGGCCTGGACTCGACGATCCTCAGCGACGCCGAGGCGCTGTGGCGGACGATGGAGGACCCCATGGTTGGGGCCGTGATCCTCGACGAAGACCTGCTCGATCCGATGCGCCGCCGCAGCCTGTCCGCCGTCCTGGCCAGCCAGCCGCCCTGGAGCGAGCTGCCGTTGATCTTCGTCCGGTCACCTGACCGGTTTCGCGATGACTGGTGGCAGGGATTGGAGCGGGCGAGCGTCACGATTCTCGACCGGCCGCTCAAGCGCAACGTCATGGAGGCCGCTGTCCGTGTCGCTGTGCGAGCACGCGTCCGCCAGCATCAGGTCCGTGATTTGCTCGACCGCCTCGAAGAAGAGAACCGGACGAAGGATCAGTTCATCGCCATGCTCGGGCACGAGCTGCGCAATCCGCTGTCCGTCATCCTGAGCGCAGCTCAGATGCTGGGGTTGTCGAGCGACCGGGTCCCGCATTACCGGGACCTCATCCAGCGTCAGGTCGGCAATCTCTCGCGGATTGTCGACGACATCCTGGACGTGTCGCGCATGATGCACGGCAAGCTCTCGATCCAGCGGGAGCCGATCGACCTTGGCGATCTCGTTCGCCGCTGCGCCCAGGAGTGTGGACCGGCGGCGACAAGGCGGCGGCAAAAGCTCGACTGCGACTGTCCGGCCGAGCCCGTGTACGTCAGCGGCGATCCGGTGCGACTCGAACAGGTGCTCTCAAACTTGGTTGGCAACGCAATCAAGTACACACCCGAACGCGGGCACATCGTCCTCTCCCTGCGAAGAGGCGCTGCAGACGCTGTCGAAGTGATCGTGCGCGACGACGGAATCGGGATCGCGCCAGCGGTCATGCCACATTTGTTCGATCTCTTTTCACAGGGACCGCAGCCATTGGCGCGGACGAGTGGCGGCCTCGGGATCGGGCTCGCGCTCGTCAAAAACATCATCGAGCTGCACGGAGGGACCGTCAAAGCAGTCAGCGCCGGTGAAGGACAGGGTTCGGAGTTCACCGTCACCCTGCCGCTGCTCGCCCTGCAGCCGGTGGCCGCAGTGCGGGCCGATGTTCCGAAGACGGCGGATCGGCGTCTTCGCATCGTGCTGGTGGAGGACAACGACGAAGCGCGAGAGTTGCTCACCGACTTTCTGACCGATGAAGGACACGACGTACAATCCGTCGGGGATGGTCGACAGGGTGCGGAGCTCATCGTGGGGGTCACACCCGACGTCGCGGTGGTGGATATCGGGCTCCCGACGATCGACGGCTACGAAGTCGCCCGGTATGTCCGCTCACATCTGCATGCGTCCGTTCGCCTTGTCGCGCTGACCGGATACGGCCAACCCCAGGATCGAGCGAAGGCAGCGGAGGCAGGGTTCGACATCCATCTGGTGAAACCGATTCACCCGCCCGACCTTCTCCGATTCTTGGGCTCGATCAGCGGGGACAGTGAACCAGACGATCCGCCTCGTCCGCAGGCCTCTACGACCGTACTGGAACCAGTCGTCGTCGCCGTGAAACAAGGCGCGGAGTAGCTCCAAGCATCACCGATAGCCGCGTGCCAGCAGAAACTTGGCGCCCGATTCGAAGGCCTTCGGCCCCGGCACGGCGAACTGGAACGCATCCGCAAGGCGGTCCGTCACGTTGAACGCCAGGCTCACGGCGAGCGCATCCTCGATCTGCCGACGGGAGGCGCCGGCGGCCAAGACGCCGCGCACGTCGTCGGCGTCGACAACCCGATCTCGCGCGAGCTTCCCGAGCATCCGCAAGGTGGCCCGCAGCGGTTCACCGATCGGGGCCGTATCGAGGTCAGCCAGCGTGGCAGAGACGCGTTCGTCGTCTTGATAGGCCTTTCGAGCGACCGCCGAATGCGCCCTGATGCAGAACTCGGTCCCGTTCACCTTCGAGATGTACGCCGCCATCAGCTCTCGGTCGCCGACCGACCAATCGGAAGGGCCGCGCATCGCTTCGTGGGTGAGCCGCTTCATGGGATTGCCGTAGAACTCGGGGCGGTAAGCCACCAACTTGACGGCGTCGACGACCCGCTGTCCTGAGAAGAGCCGAATCGCTGCGAACAGCACCTTCGCGCCGATTCCGTGCCCTTTGTCCAGGATCGCCAGGCGCATGTCACGCCTTCCTCTCTGCGGCATCCAGCGCCGCCAGCGCCCGTTCGTGCTGCCGTACGGCCTCGCCGACGGCGGCACAGACGACGACCTCGAAGATCTGATCCTCGCTGAGCCCAGCTGCCCGTGCCGCCGAGACGTCCTGGTCAGTGACCGTGTTCGCGCGCCGGACGACCTTGTCGACCAGCGTCACCAGCGGGCCCTCCAGGCCGGCGTTGTCGAATGCAGCGTTGCGTTGCTGGCGAGAGGCGCGTGCGTCGTTCCCGAGGATGCGCGCGACCAGAGCCTCCCGGGTGCGGGTGATGTCCGACATAGCTAGGCTCCCCCTGCTGCTGCCGCGGCTCGCCCGAACATCTCGAGGACGCGCCCCCAATCCCCCTCCTTATCGAAGATGCGGCGCATCTCGTCGCGGCGTGCCCCGAACCGGTCCAGCCGCCGGTGCTCGAGCTCGACGCGTGTGGCGTTCTTGCCGTCGGCCGTGAAGCGCAGCTCGATCTCTGTCTTGAGCGCCGGGTCGAACTGCCATTCAGCGGTGATATCCCACGAGAGCACGAGTCGAGCAGGCGGTTCCCAGACGAGGACCGTCCCCCAATCACAGGTGCTGCCGTCCTCGCCGCGCTCGAACCAGCGTCCGCCAACGCGCGGCTCGATGATCGCGTCGACCGCCTTAGGCTTGCCGATCTTGTACTTGTCGAGCGGCCACCAGGTCCCCATCTGCTCTGTGAACACGCGCCAGGCGACGTCGAGCGGCGCTTGAACTCGAACGACCTTTCGTACGCTGTTGGGATCTGTGACAGTCGGCGTGATCCGTTCAGTCATCACGATTTCCTTTCCTTGGCTGCCTGCCGTTCTGCCGCGACCTTGAACGCGGCGAGTGCGTCATCCCAGAATCCGTCCAGCCAGTCCCGCAAGGCGTCGATTCCGCGCTGGTCGACCGCGTACAGGCGCTTTGTCCCTTCGGGCCGGTAGGTCGCGAGCTTCGCGGCCATCAGCACCGCCAAATGTTGAGACACTGCGGGTCGGGTCACATCTAACCCGTCGGCCAGGTCTCCCACCGAGCGAGCACCGGCCCGGAGCCGCTTGAAGATGGTCCGTCGGGTCGGATCGCCAAGCGCATCCATGACACGATCAGCGTTAGTCATAACTTATATAAGTTGTAACTAACGCAGTCACCTGTCAAGCGTCGCTGTGGCCAGCGGTGCATCGAGCTGCCGCTTCCTACGAAATCGTTCACACTCCTTGAAGGACGCCATGCCAGCCTGCGAGCACTGGGAAGCCGTGTACCGAAGCAAGGACCCCAGCGAGGTCAGCTGGTACCGCCCCCACCTCGAGCACTCGCTCCGATTCATCGAGCAAGCCCAGCTCGACCGCGACGCCGCAATCATCGACGTCGGCGGTGGCGCTTAGACCCTGGTCGACGATCTGGTCACACGAGGCTACCGCGACGTCAGCGTCCTCGATGTCTCGTCAAAGGCGCTGGACCTGGCCCGGGCGCGACTGGGCGACCGAGCCGGAGCGGTTCGTTGGCTCGTCGCTGATGTCACACAGGCCGAGCTGCCGTCCCATTGTTTCGACTTCTCGCACGATCGGGCCGTGTTCCACTTCCTCCGCCACGAAGAGGACCGGCGGCGCTACGTCGCCGCGGTCCGGCGATCCGTGAAGCCTGGGGGTCACATCCTGGTCGCGACCTTCGGCCCCGAAGGACCAGCCCACTGCAGCGGCCTCGAAGTGATGAGATATGGAGCCGATGAGCTGCACCGCCAGTTCGGCACCGGATTCCACAAGGTAGGAAGTCTGATCGAGACTCACTCGACGCCCGCGGGCGCCGAACAGCAGTTCGTCTACTGCTACTGTCGCCTGTCAGATTCCTGATCGCGCGCGCCAACCCCATCGGCCGCAGGGGTCGCGCGTGATGCAGCGACGAACACTTCGAGGTCGGTGCGGCGGACACGATACTTGCGACCAGGCTTCTTGCCGTTGCCTGGCCGGCTCGCCGGCAGCGCGCCGGACTGGATCCACGTCCTGACGGTCGGCGGGATGACCTGCAGCTCGGTCGCCACCTGCTCGACGGTGAGCAACTCATCCCCGTCCGATCCCCCGCGTGGACCGGGCGGGCGCGTGGAGTCCCGTAGCTCCTGTCGGAGGTACCGGAGCTCGTCTCGGACGTCGCGCAGAAGGTCGAGCAGGGCCGCAGCCTCGGTGGAGATCTGGCGATCGGTTCGTTGGCTTCTCATGGCTGCCTAAACGCCTCCCTCGTCCTGGGCGTGACCCAAGGCCCGGAGAGCCGCCGCGAGCACCAGCAGCCGGTTCCGCCCCACCTCGACTTCGCCCGCGTCTATATCGGCGATCGCTGCTAGAATTCCGTCCAGCACATCGGCCGTCGCCGGGCCCCTTGCTACACTGGTACACGCGTCCGATCGTGCCGCATCTTCCCACGCGCTTCCACTCTCTCGAGATTCCGCCGAACCCCCCGATTCCTCGCCCGAAATTGCGCTCCCGATCGCTCCCGCATCTTCCGACATAATCGCCGGACCCCCGTTCGACTCCCGGCGCCTCCACAATATTTCTACGTAGTTAGGTTCGAAATCGGCGCTGTTGTCAGCCTGTTGTCAGGCGGAGCAGCGTCGAGCAGCCGCACGGCAGGCGCGCGCCGCGACCGATCCTGCGATCCGCTCCGCGATGGCCGGCATCGCGCGCGACGAGACCCGACATGCCGCGCTCGCCTGGGCCGTCGACGGCTGGTCGCAGGCGCTGCTCGCTCCCTCGGCCCGGCGGCGCGTCCGCGAGGCGCGGCACGAGGCGATCGAACGACTCGGCGAGGCGACGTTCGCGGGCTTGCCGCCCGACGACCGCGTGTCGGCCGGGCTGCCCGACGAGGACGAGGCGGCGCGCATGACCGCCGCGCTGGGCGCGGCGTTGGTCTGAGCGCTCAGCGCGAGGCTCATAAACCTGTGGCGGCCGCTGCACCAGCCGTTGGGTGCCGGCGCGGCAGCCTTCGGTGCCATCGGCGCTCTTCGAGCGCAAGCGAAAGATGCTGGAAGGGCGCAGCCTGAGCGCCGACTTGCACAGTCATCACGGTCGTAGTGGCGGTGGCGGTGGAGATCGTGCCGGTGGCCGCGCTTGGCGCGTGGCTTCAGCTGTCGATGAACGGCTTGAGGCCCTTGTTCCTCGAGGGGTGCGACAGCTTGTGGAGCGCCTTGGCCTCGATCTGACGGATGCGCTCGCGCGTCACCTCGAAGTCGCGGCCCACCTCCTCCAGCGTGTGGTCGGACTTCTCTCCGATGCCGAAGCGCATCCGCAGCACCTTCTCCTCGCGGGGCGTGAGCGTGGCCAGGACCTTGCGCGTCGCCTCCGCCAGGTTGGTGGTGATCATGGCGTCGGCCGGCGAGATGGCGCTCCGGTCCTCGATGAAGTCGCCGAGGTGCGACTCCTCTTCCTCGCCGACCGGCGTATCCAGCGAGAGCGGCTCCTTGGCAAGCTTGAGGACCCTGCGGACCCGCTCGACGGGGATCTCCATCTTCGCGGCGAGCTCCTCGGGTGTCGGCTCGCGTCCCAGCTCATGCACCAGGGCGCGGTTGACGCGATTGAGTTGATTCATGCTCTCGATCATGTGGACCGGAATGCGGATCGTGCGGGCCTGATCGGCGATGCAGCGCGAGATCGCCTGGCGGATCCACCAGGTGGCATAGGTCGAGAACTTGTAGCCCCGCCGGTAGTCGAACTTGTCGACGGCGCGCATGAGGCCGATGTTTCCCTCCTGGATCAGATCCAGAAACTGCAGCCCCCGATTCGTGTATTTCTTCCCGATCGACACCACCAGGCGCAAGTTCGCCTCGATGAGCTGCGCCTTGGCCTTTTCAGCCATGCGCTCGCCGTCGTTGATGGCCCGAACCGTCTCGCGCAGGCCGCTCGCGGACAGGTTGGCCTCTTGCTCGACGAGCTCTATCTTCTTCTCGGCCGCGGCGATGACCAGCGACAGCGCCTCGATCTCCTGGGGACGGATGCCGAGTTTCTTGACGACCGCCCGCTGCCGGGAGGGCGAGGCCCGCAGCTCGAGCAGTGTGGTGCGAAAGGCGTCCAGCGAGAGACCGGCTTTGTGCTCGCAGTCGGTGATCTCCCGGTTGGCCCGGTCGATGCGCGCGAGGAACGCCTTGAGCTTGAGCGCGATCTTGTCGATCTGCGCCCGCGCGAGGCGGATCTCGGCGAGAGCGCCCAGGATCTCCTGCTTGCGGGCTTCGAGCTGGGTCCGGTACCGCTTCCTGGTCGGCGCAGACGACTTGGCGGCGAGCTTGCGTCGGGTCTTCTCCTGCTCGCCCCAGAGCGCGCGGACCTTGTCGATGACCTTGCAGATTCGCTCCGCGTGCCCCTGCTCGTCGAACTCGGGGTCGGAGTCGTCGATCCCCTTGACGACCTCCTTGACCCGGATCTTCTGCGCGCGGAGCTCGTCCCCCAGGCCGAGGATCTGCTCGACGGCCACCGAGCAGTTCAGAACGACCTCCAGGACGCGCCGCTGCCCCTCCTCCATCCGCTTGGAGAGCGCGACCTCGCCCTCGCGGGTGAGCAGGGCCACCACGCCCATCTTCCGCAGGTAGAGGCGCACCGGATCGCTGGTCGAGGAGTCGCCGCGGGCGTCCTCGTCCTCGTCCTCGTCTTGGCCGTCGTCCTTGGCTTGGTCGTCCTCGTCGGCGTCTTCGCCGTCTTCGCCCTCTCGGCCGTCCTCGGACGCTTCCGGGTCGCCGACCTCGAGCTTCGGCGCCGACTCGACGATCTCGATCCCCTCGCCCGAGAGCAAGGAGAGCCAGTCGTCAATCTGGGCGGCCGACGCCTTCGGTAGGTGCTCGCTGACGTCGTCGTGGGTCAGGAAGCCCTTCGCCTTGCCCTTCGCGACGAGCTCGCGCTTCTTCCGTTTGTCGTCGTCGATGATGCCGTCCGTTCAGTGCGTTTTACGCTGCCCGCGGAGGCCGGCGACACAGCTGTCACAGAGCTCCAGGCCGGATTCTTTCGCGTCGTCCATGGTGCGGTAGATGGGCTCGCGGGTGGCGCCGCAATAGGCCCCGAGCAGGGTGGCCCTCTTGCCGGCGAGGCCGGCGCCCGGCGAGACGCCGCGTCCGACCTTGGGGATTCGGAGATGTGCGAGGGACATGACGCTCAGGCTACGCGCAAGCTGGCGATCGACCACTACTATCGGCCGAGCGGCCTAACTCGGGACGCCCAGGACCGGATCGGGAGTGCCGTCGAGGTAGTTCGGAGCGTCGACCGGGCGCTCGGCCTGCTGCTTGGTCCGGTAGAACACCTTCTTGGTGGCGTTCAGTCGAACGAGGTTGTGAGCGAGCTCGTGTTCGTCGTGGATGTGCGCCGGAAGGCAAAACCCGTCGCAAAACCCGCAATAGACCACGTTCCCGGGACCCCGGTCGGCCGCTTCCAGATAGTCGCCGTGCAGATAGTGTCGCAGCGTGCTCATCCTCCGATTCGTCCCAGGGGCCTCGGCAGATCGGGGAGAACACTGGATGACGCTCCGGGTGGCCGCACAGGGCACTATAAGTAGCACGGGTAACGGGAGGCGTCGGGAAAATGCACCGTGGCAGGGCGTCCGCGGCGGGGCGCCCTGGGGGCCGCGTCCATGGACCCCAGCCCGCGGCGGCAGATCTCCTGGGCGACGTCGGTCCAGTAGCCGTGCCCCCAGTGGCGGAAACAGCTGGTTCGCGAGAGCAGGAGGTAGACCAGCGAGCGTCGATAGCGGCGGCCTGGCCGGTGGCGTCCCAAATGCGCGTGGAGACGGAGCTCAGCCGCAGCACGGGGTCCATCGCGTCGGCGTACCCCGCCACCCAGCGGTCCATGCTCTTCTGAGAGCTCGCTCAGGGATAGATGATCGTGGGCGCCCGGCCAAGCCCGCCTGCGCCCACCGCGACCAGCGTGCTGAGGTAGCCTCCAGTTGTGAGATCGTAGCGCCGCACGCTGTTCGGGCTGGACGGATCGTCGAGGACCCAGAGGGCGCCGTCGGGGCCGAACGCGATCGCCATCGCCGACAGCCCCGAGTCGTTGACCAGCGCGCCATCCGACGCGAGTGTGGTCCCGTTGAATTTGAAGACCGTCGACGTCTGCCAAACGGGAACATAGAGATTACCGTCGGGGCCGAACGCCGGCACCCGGGGACCATTGCCTGCAAAGGTGCTGTAGAGGGTCTTGATCATCGTCCCAGTGGAGCCGTCGTACTGGACGAGCGAGCCATTGGTGGGCCCGATGAACGAAACGAACAGGGAAGAGCCGTGGAAGCACATGCCGCCGAAGTCGACGCCCGAGGGTGGGGTCACAAAGGCCCCCTTCGGGGTCCCGTCCGTTCCGTAGCGCTGGATTACGCCTCCCGTTACCCCGACGAACACGTCGCCGGACGGTCCAACGGCGATTCCGTCCGCATATTTGTTGGTCCCCGGGGAGACCGTGAACGAACCGAGCGTCGCGGCGTTGTTTCCCGCGTAGTGGTAGGCCGTCGCGGAGGGATTGTCGATGATCCAGATGCTGCCGTCGGACGCCCGCGTTCCGCCCACCGGACCGGTGAACTTCGCCCCGCTGAGGAACGTCCCCAACGATGCGCCGCTGCTCGCGTCGTACATGAGGATCGAGCTCGCGTAGGGAATCAACAGGTACGAGGGATTGCAGACCGCCGACTCGCCGATGGGTGTGCAGGCATGCGTCGGACACTCGGTCGGCGCGCTCCAGGCGCCGTTGGCCCCGCAAGTCTCGATGCCCGTACCCGAGCACTTCGAGTTTCCGGCCGTGCACGCCGGCGCACCACCCGCGCCTCCGTTTCCTGCCGCGCCGCCCGCGGCGGCCGCTCCACCCGCGCCCGCCATGCTTCCCGCGCCGGCTCCACCCGCCGCGCCGCCAGCACCAGCGGGCCCGCCAGTTCCGGCCACACCACCAGCTCCTGATCCTCCGCCCTTCCCCGCCCCTCCACCCGCGCTCCCTCCGGCACCTCCGTTCGCGCTCATCAGGGTGGCGCTGCCGCACGATGCCAGCCCGACCGCCAAGGCCAGTGCACCGAAACGGACCAGAATTGCCGACGGTGAACCCGTCCCTTCATTCCTCACGTGTCAGTTCCTCCTGGTGATCGGACGGCCGAATCTATCACGCGGGCCCGCTGGACCCGAGATTGCCCCTGGGACCGTCAAATGCCCGCATCGAAGCGGTCACGCGTGACGAAGCAGGGGTAGGACCACTTCACGTCGCACTCGGCTCCGGAGAGTGTGCGGCCGTGGCCTACTTGCTCGAACGGCATCGCGCGAGCGTCCGAGGGCATTCCAGCGTCACCGGGTTGCGCGCCCGGCATCCAAGGCGCGGGCATGTGGCTTTCGGAGATCTGGCGCTACCCCGTCAAATCGCTGGGCGGCGAACGGCTGACGTCCGCCCAGCTCGGCCGGGACGGGATCCCCGGCGATCGCATCGTCCACGTCGAGGACGAACGGGGGCGTGTGGTCACCTCGCGTTCCCGTCCGCGTCTTCTCCTCCATGGCGCCACGCTCGGCGGCGATGGTGAGCCCCTCGTGGACGGCCGCTCGTGGGCTTCGCCCGAGGTCGCGGCCGACATTGCGACGGCGGCAGGTGGGGGCGCGCACCTCGTGCGCGGCGAGAGCCTGGAGCGGTTCGACGTCCTCCCGCTGCTGGTCGCGACCGATGGGGCGATTGCGTCGCTCGGCTACGATCGGCGCCGCTTCAGACCAAACCTGCTCATCGGCGGTGTGCCCGGGTTGGCGGAGCGCGACTGGGAGGGCCGCCATCTCAACATAGGCGGAGCGGTGATTCGCATCGTCAGCCTCCGCCAGCGCTGCATCATGACGACCTTCGATCCGGACACCGCCGAACAGGACACGGAGGTCCTGCTGCGGATTCACCGTGAGCTCGACGGGCTGCTCGCGCTGGACTGCGATGTCCTACGGGCTGGGGCGCTCGCGGTCGGCCAGCCGGTCTCATTGAAGTAGTCCATCCCGCGTAACCGGGATGCCGCGGCTGGCGTAGAAGCAGGAAACCGTGCGAACGCGATCCCTCCTCCTCTTGGCTGTTGCTGCGGGATGTTGTTCACCGGCGCGCGGCGCGCCGGCCTCGTGGAGGCGCCCGGTCCTCGTCGAGCTCTACACCTCGCAGGGGTGCAGCTCCTGCCCTCCGGCGGACACCTTCGTGCGCCAGCTCCCGGCCCTCGGCCTGGGGGTGGATAAGGTCGTGCCGCTGACCTTCCACGTCGACTACTGGGACCGGCTGGGCTGGAAGGATCCGTTTGCGAAGGGCGCGTTCACGGAGCGCCAGGAATGGTATTCGCGCTCGGGCAAACTGCGCTCGCCGGACGGGGCGGCCGGACTGGACGGGCTTTACACGCCGCAGATGATCGTGGACGGAGCGGTCCAGTTCTCGGGCCAGCGCCGCCAAACCGCGTTGCGCGAGATGGAGCTGGCGGCCTCGCGCGCACCAGTATTCGATCTCGCCGTTCGCGTGACGGCGAAGGGGGCGATCGTCGACCTGACGGTGCAGAGCACCCCCGCTGGCGAGGCGGGGCGCGATCGCGACTGGCGTCTCATCGCCGCACTGGCGGCGAAGAGCGCCCATACAGCCGTCGCGCACGGCGAAAACGCGGGCGAGACCCTGGAAGAAGCGGCCGTGGTCCGATCGCTGTCGGACCGCGTTCCGTTGCCGGCACAGCGAGGCGCCACGCGCGTCCAGTTGTCCAAGCCTGGCGATCTCGCTTGGTCGGATGTCGAGCTGGTGGTGTTCGCTCAGTCCGAGACGACACGCGAGATCGGAGCGGTCCGCGCCATCGATGGCCGCGAGGTGCAGGTGCGCTAGATCGGCGACATCGACAGGTCGCGGACCACCGCCGCGAACCTCTCCCGCCCCCCTGTCGCCGCCTCTGGTTGTGGCCCGGAACGCAGGGGCTCCCTATCGGCGACGCCGGAGGCGCGGGGCGCGATCTGCGCGAGGGATGACGCGAGGTCAAATCCCGCGGCGGCGTCGATCCCGGCTCACCAGCCGTTGACGTTTCAGCCGGGGCCAGGTGGTCGTGGCGCCGGCTTCACGCGACAGTGAATCTCGAGCAGCGCGGTGTCGTTGGGGTTGTAGTCGGGATCGTCGGGAGCGAACGTTTCGACGGCCACCCGGAGGTTCTGCATCTTCGCTACCGTCCAGAGCTTGCCGAAGCCGCTGCCGCCCGGGCGGCTGTCGGAGGTCACCTGCACCGCGCGCAGGGTCTCCCCGCCCTTACGGGTGAAACCATGGCAGTAGGGCTGGACGACGCGATGATGGCCGCCGTAGTCGAACTCGAGCATCCGCTCGGCGCCGATCGCCTCACAGATCTTGGGCTCCAGCTGGCGCGGGTCCTTGGAGCCGGCGACGCGGGTCATCCGGCCACAGTCTACCCGTCACCGAGTCGCCCAGATCGTCAGATCCAGTCACCGGCCACCGGACCTTCGATGTCGCCCGCCGGGAGTCGTTCGTGACCAGGGTGGCGTCAGCTTCGCACTCCGTCGCGCCCGCTGGCGGGGGTGGACGCCGCCTCGGCGCGCTTGGCGAGCCGGGCGAAGACGTCGTCGAGGGTAGCGGTCAGCCTGCGCTTCATGACCAGCTTGTCGAGCAGCCACCCGAGCGGTCCGAACTTCAGTTCGTACTCGAGGTTCTGTGAGATCAGGCTGCCAGCGCCCTTCGGCTCGATCCGCGTGACCCAGCGCATGAACCGTATGGGCCAGTCGCTCTCGGCGACCTCGAGCCCTACCTCCCGGCCGTCTGCCCAATGGGTCACTCGCTCGACGACGCGTCCTTTCGGCAGGAGGTCGCACACCCGCTCGGCCCCCACACCGCTCCGGCGCGCCCCTCTGACCGTCGCCGCTCGCACGGTCGGATTGTAGTGTTGAACGGCTTCGAGGTCCGCCAGTACGGCCCAGACACGGTCGGGCGCGCAGGCCGCCTCAATCTGGTGATGAATCGTGGTCATGGCTACTCCACAAGTGGTGACTTGTGGAGTAGCACGACCCGACGTGGTACACAAGTGGTCACTTGTGAAGCGATCGAACCGGCAAACGGCTACCGCGCTCAAGGCGCTCGGCGAGCCGAGGCGCGTCGAGATCCTGCAGCTGCTCCGCGACGGCCCCCGGACCGTGGGAGAGATCGCCGCCCAGGTCGACGTCACGCAGCAGGCGGTCTCGCAGCACCTCGCGGTCCTCGGCCAGGCGGGCCTCGTCGAGGCTCGGCGCGAAGGCACGAGAAACATCTATGCGGTCCGACCGGACGGCTTCGCGCCGGTCGAAGAGTTCGTACGCAGCTTCTGGGCGCCGCGCCTCCGGGCCCTCAAGGACGACATCGAGGGCAAGAAGTGAGCGAGACCTTCCGAACTTCGATCGACATCGCCGCAACGCAAGAGGAGGTCTTCGACTACTTCGTCCGCCCGGAGCTGCTCGTCCGGTGGATGGGCGATTTCGCGCGCCTCGAGGCGAGCGCGGGCGGCCTCTTCTCCGTCGACATCAACGGCGTCCTCATTCGTGGGCACTTCGTCAGACTTGAACGGCCGAACCTGGTCGAGATCGCCTGGGGCGAGGCCGGCAACGCCGCGATGCCGCCCGGCGCCACGCGGCTCGTCGTCAGCCTGGCACCTCACGCAGGCGGCACTCGGGTGACGCTCGAGCACGGCGGCTTGGTAGCCGTCGAAGCGAAGAAGCACGCCGTCGGGTGGCCTCATTTCATCGCGCGCCTGGCCCTCGCCGCCGGGGGGACGGATCCGGGCCCGGATCCCTGGAAGACGTCTCCCCCGCAGTAGGCGTCGCCTACCGGCGATCCCTCAGGAGCCGCCGCGTGATGAGGTCCCTGACCACCGGAGAGGGCGCGGACGCGATCGCAAGCTCGCGGTAGCGCCCGGCGTCCTCGTGGTGTTCGCAGCGCCGGTGCAGGTCCGCGAGCACGGCGGCCCACATGTACGATCCCGCGAGCCACGACGGTGGCTCGAGTCCCTCCAGCTCGGCGAGCCCGGCGGCAGCGCCGCGCCACTCCGCCACGGCGACGGCACGGTTCAAGGTGTGAAGCGCGGAGGGAGCGACCCGCTCCAGGAGCGCGTAGCTTTCGACAATTCGATCCCACCTGGTCTGCGCGAACGAGGGAGCGAGGCAGTGTTCGGCGGCGACGCCGGCTTCGGCGTGATAGCGGGAGAACACGGTGCCTGTCGCGGACTCGGCGAGCCTGGAGAGGCCCAGTTGAATCTCTCTTTGGTTCCACAGGGCACGGTCCTGCTCTTCGAGCAGCAAGAGACCGCCGGCTCCGTCCTGTCGGGCCGGCATGCGGGCGGCGTGCAGGTGCATGAGCGCGAGGAGCGCGAACGTTTCAGGCGTTCCTCCAACAGGGTGCTCTGCGAGGATGAGGGTCAACCGCTTCGCCTCATCGCAGAGGTCACGACGAATGGCGCCCTCGGCGTGCGACGAAAGGTACCCCTCGGTGAACAGCAGATAGAGGATCCCCTGCACCGCCGGCAGCCGCGCTTTGAACTGCTCTCCCCTCAGATCCTCCGGTAGCGCCCCGAGGTCGCGCAGTCGACTGCGGGCGCGCCCGATGCGCTTGTACACGTTGGCTTCGCTCGTGAAGAGGCGCTCGGCGATCTCGCGGATGTCGAATCCGCACAGAGTCTTCAGCGCGATCGCGAGCTGGGACTCGGTGGGGAGCGCCTCGTCGCAGCACACGAACATCATCCGCAGAAGGTCGTCTTCGAGGTCTCCCTGGAGCGAGCCGGTCGGGCCCTCCGCGGCCGCGTCCACGGCCTCGAACCCATGCTGCTCGGCCAGACGCTCGCGTCGCGCTCGCTGTCGAAGCTCTCCCACGACGCCGTTGTGCGCCGCCCGGTAAAGCCACGCTGAAGGATTGTCAGGGAGGGTCCCCGCGGCGGTCCAGACTTCGAAGGCGGTCAGAAGGGCGGATTGGACCGCGTCCTCGACGGCCTCCAGGTGCTGCAGTCCCACGCGGCGCGAAAGCATCGCCACCAGGCGGCCGTACTCGTGCCGAAAGAAGGGCTCGCCTGGTGCAGAGTTGGTCAAGGTGCGTGAATCTCGATGACCTCGACACCGGAGCCAGGACGAACGAGCCCGGGACATTCGCGGGCGACCTCGATCGCCTTGTCCAGGGTGGCAGCCGAGACGATCATGTAGCCGCCGACCAGCTCCTTCACCTCGACCAGCGGGCCGTCCGGGCCGGGCTCTGCGGTGACGAGGCGTCCTCGTCCGAGCCTGCCCCCCATATCGGTCAGCTTGTCCTGGAACTTCTCGCGCCACTCGTTGAATTTCGCGTACATCGCCTGCATCTGGGCGGGAGACGGCTGCCCGCCTTCTCCGCCGGGCAGGGCGCGTTGCAAGCACAGGTACTTGGGCATGGTTTCCCTTTCGAGAGAGTTGGTCTGCACCTCGCCTTACACACTATGACGCTCGAGCGACCTGGTTTTGGACACTTTCCGGCCCGCCGGGAGCGATCCGGCCTGCGGCGAGCGGGTCGAACCGCTACTCCGAGATGGACGCCGGGGGAACTTGTTTTTCGCAAGCACATCTGGCAGGCTACTTGTCGAAAGCAAGTTGGCCAGGACAAGGATGAGACGGCGCCATCGCAAATCGGACTGCCCCGTTCACTTCGCGCTCGAGGTGTTCGGCGACCCCTGGACGTTGCTCATCATCCGCGACCTCATGTTCAAGGACCGGCGCACCTACTCGGAGTTCCTGCGCGCCGAGGAGGGAATCGCCACCAACATCCTCGCTGACCGGCTCACGCGGCTGGAGCAGGACGGGATCATCGCGAAGGACGAAAGCCCGGGCGGTGGTGGCTACCGCCTGACCCCGAAGGGGATCGATCTGCTGCCGATCATGATGGAGATCATCGGCTGGAGCGCGAAGCACGACTCGCGCACAGCCGCCGACCGAGAGTTCGTGCGGCGGCTGCGGGCCGACAGGGATTCATTCACAAAAGAGCTTCGCTCGACCCTGCAGGCGGCGCACGTCAGGCGTCGCCCGGCCGACCGGGTGAACAGACGAACAGAGGTGACGCCATGACCGTGCTCGAGAACTCGATTCGCATCGAAGCAACGCCCGAGAGGGTCTGGTCGGTCCTGGCGTCCCTCGACGCCCTCGCGAAGTACGACCCAGGCGTCTCCAGGTCCGAAATCGTCTCGTCGGCCAAGGAGGGTCCGGGGGCGGCGCGGAGGTGCGACTTGGAGCCCGGAGGCTGGTTCGAGGAACGGGTCGCGGACTGGCGGCCGACCGAGGCGCTGTCCTTCGAGCTGTACGAGTGCACGCTGCCCGTGCGGCGCCTTCGACACGACTACACGCTCGTGCGCGACGGCGGCGCGACCGTCGTCCGCCAGAGGATGGAGTACGAGCTGAAGTTCGGCCCACTCGGCAAGCTTCTCGATGCCATGATGGTCCGACGAAAATGGGACGCGGGCATCAAGGGCTTTCTGTCGGGTCTCAAGCGCTACGCGGAGACCGATACGTCCTCAGTCCACGCGGCCTGAGCTCGATGGCCTACGATCCCGCGCTCGCCGACCGAGTTCGCCGCGCCCTCGCGGGGCGCACCGGCGTCACGGAAAAGGCGATGTTCGGCGGTCTGTCGTTCCTGCTCGACGGGAAGACGTTCTGCGGAATCGTGAAGCGGGATTTGATGGTGAGAGTCGGGCAGGATCGCTACGAAGAATCACTCGCCCGCCCGCACATACGGCCGATGGACTTCACCGGCAAGCCGCTGAAGGGGTACGTGTACGTTGGCCCCGAGGGATCCCGAACGCAGCCGATGGTTCGATCTTGGGTCGACAAGGGAATGGCCTTCGTGGAGACGCTGGGGCCGTCGCGCGGCCGCCGCCCGAGGCGCTAGCGTCCGCGCTTGGCGGCAAAGACTCCTCGGCACGAAATCTCCGCCGCAGGGGGCTGCCAAGATCCGCCGAGGATGCTGGGCTTGTCCTCGTTCGGCCAGTAGAGGCGAAGCACGAGCGCCGGCAGGCGCCTCGTGACGTCGCGCGCTCATCCCGCCGAGCTTCGGTCGCCGCTCCGAAATCCGGAGAGAAGGGACGCGGAACGCGACATACGTGCTCTCGGCCCGCGACGGCGTTGGCCCGCTCGTGTCGGTGCGCGATGCCTTGCGAGCGGACATCCGTCTCCACTAGACTGATCTCCGTCGGAGGAATGGGCGATGGGTACTTTTGCGCCGAAGGGGACGAGGCAGGCTGCGTTTCAGCGAAGGGGCGCCTCACCCGTCTCCGGAGGGCTCGGGCGGCCAGGCGGCTCCCGCGCCGGCGAGGCGAGCAACGATCGATGGCGAGGGCCCTGGCCCGCCGACCCGGCGGCACCATGGGCCGGGTTCACGCGGGGCTGGTTTGGCCCGGCGCCGAGGGCGCAGGTATGGCGTAAGGCGGCGACATCCGCCCCGGTCGCGACCGAGCCGCCGGCCGCGGGCGCCAGCGGGCTCACGGTATCGAACGCCTCCGACCCCTCCGAGTTGGAAGCGGACGCGATGGCCGAGAAGGCCCTGGCAACGCCCCGGCTCGGCACCGGGATCGTGCGCCCGGCGAGTCCCGGCGCCGACCGGATCGACCGACAATGTGCGAGTTGCGAGGAAGACGACGAGCACGGCGGCTCGGACCCGGAGCCGAGCGCCGAGCACGTTCACCGGCGCGGCAACGAAGCACCCGTGCTCGCGCCCAAGGTCGCCGCCGAGATCGGGGCACTCCGCGGTCGCGGCAGATCCCTGCCGGATGGCGAGCGCGACTTCTTCGAGCAGCGATTCGGGTACGAGCTCTCGGGGGTGCGCATTCACGACGACGCCCGCGCTTCGGAGGCGGCGCGCGCGCTGCGGGCCGAGGCGTTCACCGTTCGCAGCGACGTGGCGTTCCGGGCCGGGCGATACCAGCCCGGCAGCGACGCCGGCCGCCGTCTGCTCGCGCACGAGCTGGCGCACGTCATCCAGCAGGGAGAGGCGGCGCCGCTCGGGTCGGGCCCGTCGTCGTCATCGCCGGCCGTGTCGGCGCGTGCCGGCGCACGCGTCGCCCGACGTGAGGACGACTCCGCCGCCGCGCCGGCGGCGACCGAGGGGCCCGCCGCCTCGACGGCGGCGACGGCGGAGAGCGCCGCCGACGCGGCGAGTGGCGGCGGCCTGATCGTCGAGGACGAGGCGCAAGTGCTGACCACCGGGCAGGCGCGAAAGACTGCCTTCCTGACCGACCTGCGCGTTCAGGTCTGCGCCGCCGCCGACCAGGCGCTCGCGCGCGCGGGCCGAGACACCCGCGGGTGTCCCTACGTCGAGAAGTGGCTGGGCCACTACGCCGGCCGCCCCGCCAGCCACCTGGAGCGCGCCATCAGGAAGTTCGTTCCCGGCGGCGCCGATGTGACCTCGGCCAGCGGTTACATCCCCCTGGTGGCCAGGCGAATGGTGGCCGGCGTCGACACCTGGGTCGCGACAGGCAAGATTCCCAACGACATTCCGGCCGAGCTGCGCGAGGAGTTGCCCGGGGCCGGGATGGGGGGGGCCGTCTCGGCGATGGCTGGCGCCGTCGGGGGAGGGCTCTCTTCGATCGGGAGCCTCCTTTTCAAGGACGCCCCCGGCGGCAGCCGGCGGGGCGCGGATCGCGAAGCGCTGTCGATGCGCCTCGGACCCGGGCGACCTCTCGAGAGCGCCGCCCGCACACGGATGGAAACAGCGCTCGGCGCGCCGCTGGGATCCGTGCGCATCCACGACGATCCCCGCGGCGCCGCGCTCTCGCGCGATCTGAACGCGCGTGCCTTCGCGCTGGGTGAGCACGTGGCCTTCGCTCACGGCGCGTACCGCCCCGGGACGCCGGTCGGAGACGCGCTGCTGGCCCATGAGCTCGCGCACGTCGCCCAGCAGAATGGAGCGCCGCCCGACGGTCCCGGCCTCGACACGCGTCACGATCAGGCCTTCGAGCACGACGCGGACCGGGCCGCCGAGGGCGCCATGGTCGCGCTCTACGCTCCCGCGCGTGCGACGGGGGACAAACGACCGCGGCTGCGCGGGGGGCTTCGACTGTCGCGCTGCAACGGGCTCTTCTCGTCGGCGGACAAGGACGCGGAGGCGGGCCCGCCCGCGGCCGACCAGGCCACCGAGCTCAAGGCCGTGTTCGACGAGATCGGAAACCCGTCCCGCTACAAGGCGGACCTGGTCACCCACATCGGCAAGCTGAAAGGCGCCGCGACGAAGATCCTCGACGGGATGACGCGAGAGGAGCTCGAGGCGCTGGCCGGATCTCCGGATGGCGTGGAGGTCCTGAAGGCGATCCGTGCGGAGCTCGACCCGACCGGCCAACCGCCGAAGCGCATCGACGACGCGCTCGACGTGCGGGGGTCTTCCCCCACCTCGGTCACCCTGGCGAAGGCCACCCCGGCGGATCAGGCGGCCATCGACAAGATCAACCTCGCGATCAACGCCGATCCGAACAAGCCCGAATACGCCAAGACCACTCCGCCGCTCGTATTCCCGGTCCCGATCTACACCGCGGGGCGAGCGGTCGACGGCGGGGTTTACTACGATCCGAACCTGTCGGAGGCGGGGAAGACCCTCGCACCGGTGTTCTTCAGTCCCGGGCAGAAGAGGCGATATCCGATCGTCTATATCAAGCTCGGACCAGACGCCGTCAGCCTGGATGCGTCCTACATCCAATCGACCCTCTGGCACGAATTCCAGCACTTCAAGCAGTACATCTCCTTTCGTCTCGAGACGAACGAAAAGTCGGAGTCGACCCGCCTCCTCGAAGAAGAGGCTGCCGACCTCCAGGGGAACGACAAGCCGGCCAGCGCCGAGGTCGAGGCGACCAGCATTCAAATCGCCAGCTACCTGAACATGGGCGACGAGGGGATGAAATCGTCGTTGCGTTACCTCGGCCGCTACCTCCCGGACGCGTTGCCCACCTTCCGGGACGCAGCCATCGGGCGCATCGTGGACGCCGTGAAGGCGGCTGGCCCCAAGCAGAAGGCACGCCTGCTGAAGCTGCTCGACGACATCAAGGACAAGAAGCGCCACAAGGCCCTGGAGCCCCTGCGCGCCGCCATCGCCAACGCCAAGTAGCCGCACCGCCCGAGACGGCCGCGGACTGCGTTCGTCAAGCGCTCAGCTGGGGACAGGACGAACGAGCTACACGCGCTCCATGGGCGCATCCGGCGGGGGCGACTCGGGGGCGGACGGCGCCGCCTCGCTATCCGGTGCGCGCGGTGCGGGTGCGCTCTCGTCGGGCTCGCTGGGCGTCGGCGGCTCCTGGGCAGGTGCGGTCCTCGCTTCGTCTTCAGGTTGAGCGACGCCCTGATCGTTCGGTCCCGCCGTCACCTCGGGTGCTCGGCGATCGGTCGCGTCGGTGGTGGCTTCAGCGGGCGAAGCGGGGGCGAGCGGCGGCGCGGGCAGTTCGACGGTCGCAGGTCCGGCGGATCCGGCCGGGGCGGCCGGCGCTTTGGTTGGGAACGACGGTCGCGACCGCATCCGCACGCCTCGACCGGCCGCGATCGCGCTCTCCCGCCTTGGCTCGCGTGCCCGCGGGGCCGGCATCAACGGCGCGGCGATCGCCTCTCGAGGGGTGAAGGAGGCCCGCTGCGAGACCTGCGCAGTCGGCGACCCATCTGGCGGTCTGTCGGCGAGCGACACGACCGTGCCGGCGATGACGGCCACCGATCCGAGCGCGAGCAACGCCGCCACGATCATCTGCGAGCGGCGCCGCGGGACGCGCTCCGCGTGGGTTGCGAGGTCGCCATCGTCGTCCTCGTCGGCGCCTGTCACCGCGGCCTGACTGGCGGCGTGCGCGCCGTCGAGCTGCTCGCCCTCGGCGAAGAACTGTTGTGTGAGCGACGACGGGGCGCTCGCGAGAGCCGCCATCGGCGCGCTGCTCGACGGACGGGCGACCGCCGCGCGGATCGGTGCCCCGATACTCACGGGGCGGCTCGCCAAGCCCGGAATGCCAGCGCCGAGGAGTGTGGTCACGTCTGCGGCGCTCCTGGTCGATCCGCCAGCCGCGAATCCATTCTCGAGCGCTTCGATGAACGCCATGATGGTGCCGAATCGTCGACTGGGGTCCGGGCTCATCGCGCGGGAGAGCGCCTTTTCGACGGCGAGCGTCGCCGTTCTCCCAACCAGCCGACACGCGAGCGTCGCGAGGGCGAGCTGATCCGCGCGCTCGCCCGCGCGGCCGCCGAGCTCCAGCTCGGGTGGCGTCGGAGCACTCGATACGACGTTGCCCTCCGTCAGCCCGATCGCGCGCCCCCCGGTCACCAGCCGCGCCACACCGAAGTCCAGCAGCTTCGGGCAGGGGCGCTCATGCCGCCCGGCCCGCGCGATGAAGACGTTGTCGGCCCGAACCTGCCCATGGGCGATGCCCACCGAATGCGCTGCCGACAGCGCCGAGGCGATGCCGCGCAGGACCGGCAAGATCTCCCCGGTCGGCAGTGGCCCGTCACCCGCGACCTCCTCCAGAGTCATGCCGGCGAGCCGCTCCATCACCACGAACGGCGTCCCGTCACAGAGCGTCCCTGCGTCGACAACTTGCGCGACGTGAGGGTGGCTCAGGTTCGCCACCGTCATCGCCTCACGTGTGAAATCCCGGACCACCTGCTCTGGCAGCTCCACGGCCCAGGTGAACAGCTTGACCGCCAGATCGCCGAGGCCGTCAGCCGCGGTCGTCTCGAAAACCTGGCCGCTTTTTCCGATACGCGCCCCGACAGGCACCAGCACCGACCCGCCAGATCCGATGCCAAGCCGCAATTCGGCGCCCTGCTCGAAGCCGTGAAGTGTTCGCGGCCACTCCGAACGCGGACTCGCAGGCTGTTGCGACATGGTTCCTCGCAACTGCAAGTCTCGGACCCTCGATTCGGTGCTGACGATCACCACAGGGTTTCGCGCGCCGCAGGTGCCTGCCGTCCCGCTTGCGCGCTTGCCCAGGGAACGGCGGCAGACGTCAGCTCGGCGGCTCAGGGCGCCTGGATGGCGCAGCTGAAGTCGCCGACGAAGACGAAGGAACGGCGGCAGCGCACCGTGGTGGGCTTGCCACCCTCGATGAACTCGAGCTGGTGATAGAACGGCGTGCGCAGCACGCTCCCGAGGCGCTCGCGGCATGGTGCGCTGTGACGTTCGCAGACCCGGGCGCGCGCCATCCGCTCGATGGGCCCCGCGTCCGCATAAACGTTGAGCAATCCCGCGACGACGGTGGCGACGATCAGCAGCCCGAAGACGCGCGAAAGGTTGATGGCCATGGCCGCTACGATCTTACGCCGTTCTCTTGGGTGTCGCCCGGTTATCGGCTTCGAACCGCTGGCGAGACGCTGACCGAGCGCCCCACGCCGGCGAGCTCGGGCGACTTCCGCTACCCCTCGACGGTCTCGAGGGTGATTCGCCCGAGCGCGCCGCTGCGGAAATCGTTGAGGAGGGTCGTCGCGGCACGGGCGAGGTCTGGCCCTCCGGCCTTGACGAGGTGCCGGGTGGTGGCGATGAATGCCAGCAGGCCGTGCTCGTCGCAGGGCCGCGGAAACGAGCCGAACCGCGCCGCGAGGAGCTCGGGATAGCGTCGCAGCAGCGTGAGCCCGAGGCTGAGGGCCACCTCCTCGTCGTCGTACGCTGCCCGCCCGATGCTATGGGTCGCGGCGAGCTTCGAGGCCACGTCCTGCTCCATCCCGGGCCACGACATGCCGGGCGTGTCGATGAGGGTCACGTCGGGGCCAAGCTTGTGGGTCGCCTGAATCTTGGTGATGGCGGGCTCGTCCCCGACTGGCGCGATGCGACGCTTGAGGAGCGCGTTCATGAGGGTGGACTTCCCCACGTTGGGGATGCCGAGGATCATCATGCGCAGCGGCTTCTCGGCCCGGCCGCGGTCGGGGCGCAGCGCGCGACAGGCCGGCAGGATGCGATCGACCTCGCTCGGCTTCTTCGAGCACAGGGCGAGGCCCTGCACGCCCGGCTGCGCGTTGTAGTGCTGCAGCCAGAGCCGCGTCTGCTCCGGATCGGCCAGGTCCGATTTGTTGAGCAGCTTCAGCGCGGGCTTCTGCCCGGCGTGGCGCAGGGCCTCGAAGGTCGGGTTGCAGCTAGACCGCGGAACGCGGGCGTCGAGCACCTCGATGACGAGGTCGGTCATGCGCATCGACTCGGCCGCCTTCTTGCGCGCCGCGATCATGTGTCCCGGAAACCATCTGATCGACATGGCCCAGCGTCTCGTCAGCCGAGGGCATTGGGCGAGTTCGGGGGACGGCGGCCGCGCGCGCGGCCCCGGACGGCCACGGGGACCTCGCCGGCACGCACGCGGTAGCGCCCCGGCGCCGCGGGCAGCGACGTGAAGTCCGCGGTGACGGCCCCGTAGGCCGGGCGCGAGACCTTGCGCGCGACGCGGACCAGATGCTGCCACGCCTCGGCTTCGCGGGAGAGCGCCTCGGCGGCGGCGGCGAGATCGAACCGCGCCGGCACGACCTTGGCGCTGGCCCCGATCACGCCTCCGCGCACGACCGACGCCAGGCGCCGAAAGACGTCCCGCCCGTGGCGGTCGTAGTAGAGGACCGTGTGCGCCGTCGACAGCGAGCCCGCCCACGGGTAGCTGCGGAGCAGCCAGCTCGACGACAGGGTGGCGAGCGCGTCGTCGAGCTGCGCGGGCTCGCCGTCGCGCAAGGGCGGCGTCTCCTCCTCGAAGAAGAGCCCCGTGCCCAGGGTGTCGCCCTCGACCTGCCAGACCTCACGGATGCCGAAGCGCTCGGGGGATTGGGCGACGAGCGCGCCGTGCGTGAGATCGAACTGCCCGACCAGGAAGGCGGCCACCTCGTCCCGGCGATCGTCGAGGAAGCGCAGCGTCTCGAGCGCGTCGGCGAGCGTCTCGGTGGGAAAGCCGGTGAAGCACATCGCCTCGGCGGCGATGCCGGCCGCCGCGAGGCGACCAATGACGTCGCTCACGACCGCGACGGGCGCGCCCTTGTCGATGAGCTCCAGCACGCGCGGGCTGGCCGATTCCACGCCCAGCGCGCAGGCGACGGCGCCGCCCCGACGCAACGTCTCGGCCCGCTCTGCCGTCAGGTACCGCTCGGGCTTGAGGTCGGTGGCCCAGCGTAGCTCGAGGCCGGCATCGGCCAGCGCGCTGGCCAGCTTGACGATCGTCTTGGGCGCGACCGAGTCCTGCGACAGATAGAATTGCCGCGTCCCGTGCTTGCCGGAGAGTGCCGCCAGGTGCTCGACGCAGGTCTCGACGGCGCGCTCGCGGTAGCTGGCCGTGCCGATCTCGGCCAGCCCATAGTGGCAGAACGTGCACTTGCCCCAGTAGCAGCCGCGCGTCGGATCGTAGGGCAACGTGAGGACGGGCGAGAAGTACTTGTCCAGCGCCAGTCCGTCGAAGTCGGGCGGCGGCAAGGCGCGCATGTCCTCGCTGGCCTCGCCGGGCGTGAACTTCGCGCCCAACAGGCGATCGCGCTGCACCAGGTTCGGGATGCCGCGGAGAGCGCGCGCGGCGTCACCAGGATCGGCACCAAGATCGGCGTGCTCGTCCAGCGCGCGGCAGAGGGCCAGCAGCGTGTGTTCGCCCTCGTAAACGACGGCCGTGTCGAACGGCCCGAGCGCCGCCCCGAGCGCGGGTCCCCGAAGGCGGATGAGCAGCTGCGTGATGGCGGGCCCGCCGATCGTGAGGTGCACGCCCGGCAGCTCGCGCCGCAGCTTGAGGCCGAACGCGAAGGCGGGCTGCAGCTGCCCGGGGAAGCAGAGCGAGAGGCCGACCGCCCGGACGCCCGCGGCGCGCAGTCGCGGCGCGAGCACGTTCACGATGTAGGCGTCGAACGGGTCGCGCTCGGGCGTGGCGTCGCGCGCGATCTCCTCGGGCGTCGTGAAGGCGAATGGCGTCCGGTAGCCGGTGAAGTCGAGCTGCAACGGGGCATGGGCCGCCGAGATCACGCGGAGCCCCGCGTCGATCGTGTCGACGGCGCGCGCGTACTGCTCGGGGTCGAAGAACCGGATGGGATCGCGCAGGATGGCGACC